>Ga0182027_10000749_pt1 | contig 55309 bp, 39 predicted proteins | sample 712E1DmetaG_FD_121300 | JGI IMG/M metagenome (GOLD analysis project Ga0182027, IMG submission 121300) | Permafrost microbial communities from Stordalen Mire, Sweden - 712E1D metaG (Illumina Assembly) | ecosystem: Environmental > Terrestrial > Soil > Wetlands > Permafrost | place: Sweden...
GTACTCTGGGAAAAGCAAAGGATTTGGTTTCGTTGAGATGCCGAATGATGCTGAAGCAAAAAAAGCTATCGAGGAATTAAATGGAGCTGAAGTTAGCGGTAGAAACATTATCGTTAATGAATCAATCGAACGGACTGACAGAAGAAGTAATTTCAGAGGTGGTGATAACAACGACCGCAGAGGTGGCACTGGCGGTGGAAACAGAAGAGATAACTACAGGTAGGTAACAAATTCTAAAACTATGAAAGGTACTGTTAAATGGTATGACAGAGTAAAAGGTTATGGATTCCTTCAGACAGAAGATGACAAGGATATCTTTATCCACCGTTCAGGTTTAGAGGTTTCCCATACTGAACTTGAGGCAGGTCAGGCAGTTGAATTCGAAATTGAGCAGAGAGAAAAAGGACCGGTTGCCATTAAAGTTAAAAGAGTAGATTAATCTTACTCAAACTAATACCAGAGAGGCTGTAACAGAAATGTACAGCCTCTTTTTTTATAGATTTTTGGGGAGGGGGCTGAGTTCATTTATTACTTACACCAGTTTCCACCCCTTCCTGTACTCATAGTGAAGCAATCTTGTTGCGGCACCGTCCTTGTCATCAATAAAGGTTTCAGTCATCGGATTCCATTTGATCGTGCGTTTCAGCGCACATGCGATATTCCCAAGGTTACAAACAGTACAGCTGCTGTGTCCTATTTCGACAGGAACAACAGGGTCTTTCCTTAAACGAACCGATTCAATAAAATTCAGCTGATGGGGAATTTTTGTTTCATAAGGAACGTTTGGATCGGCAGCAGCTGCCGCCGGAGGCAAAAATTTAGGATCAGATGCATTAAAATATCCACGCGCTACTTCGATCCAACCTTTTTTCCCCCAGAACTTAACACCTTTTGTCTTCTTTTCGTCAAATGCTTCTGAAGTCATAATAATGCCATTAGCATATTTAAAGGACATATATTCAGTTCCGTCGCCTATAGGAGATGCCTCAACCGGACCACTTTTGTCCATTCCAAGTCCCCATTGGGCAATATCAAACATATGAGCTCCCCAGTCAGTGGTGTATCCACCGCCCATTTCTTTATACCAGCGCCATGCACCCCAGAACTTTTCATTTTGTTCAGGATCAACTGTTATTGGCGGATCAAGCTGATTATTGTAGTGAATGGTTTCAGGAAGTGATCCCAGCCAGAGATCCCAGTTCAGCTCAGCCGGGATAGTTTCTTCAGGCAGATCATAAGGTTTAGGCGGCGCTCCCACATAAGCATTTACTTTGGATATAATACCAAGTTCGCCTGTCTGTACAAGATTCACAGCATGCTGAAAGCCAGGGTCCGACCTCTGCTGGCTTCCGATAGCAAGAATCCTGTTGTAATGACGAACTGCTTTTTTTAATTCCTGACCTTCTTTAATTGTGAAAGTCATTGGTTTTTCAAGATAAACATCCTTACCGGCTTTACATGCTGCAATGGCAATCATTGCATGTGAATGGTCAGGAACCGCAATGACAACAGCATCAATATCTGTTCTGTTTAAAAGATCCTGATATTTTTCATAAGTATCAACTTTTGCTTCCTTACCGGCTTTTGTGTAGAAATCTGTGATACGCTTTTCAAATCTTTTTCGTTTAACTCCATAAACATCGCATCCGGCAATAACTTTTATCCCGGGTATCTGAAGAAACCCGTTAAGTAAAAACATGGATTGCTGCCCCATGCCGATAAATCCAAGCTTTATATCTGCAACAACAGATGATTTTGATGAAGAAGCTATTTTTGGAAGTATCATCATCCCCGCAATTCCGGCTATACCGGAGTTTATAAATTGCCGTCTTGACCACTTTTTTTTCTGATCTTTCATAGAGGTTCTATATTAGTCGTTAAATTGAATTTTTTCAAAGAATTCAAATGTATAAAAATAGTAATTTTCTTCGCGGTAAATAGAATTCCTGGTTTTCTAAAATCTTCCGAATATGGAATATTTTTCAGTATTGCAGAATATGGAGGAATACAGAAAAAGATCCGGATTATTGGTTTCCATTTTTCTTTCAAGATGAAGTACGGGCTGCTCCTTTTTCAGATGGAGGAACCGGCTGATCTTTGTATTTGCCGGAATAGCTTTGATCCTCTGATCCCCACCTTTAATCTCAATACGGTAATAATCCCTGAGTATCTGAAAAAGAGATTTATTTTCAAATTGTCGTGCAGTGATTCTTGGAAGATTTAAGTTGGCAATATAACTGATATCATAAAAGATTGGGATATCTTCAAGAAATCTGACCCTTTCCATATAAATGCAACCCGATTCCTTTTCCAGTTGCGTAAGGGAAAACATAAAATCTGCAGGCCATTGCATCAAAACCGGTTTAACAATAATGGTTGTTTTAAGCTTACGGTCCCCTACAGCTGATGTAGTTCCGGAAACAGAAAGAATGCCTATCTCCCTTGGAAGGTTATGTACAATGCTCCCCTTGCCCTGATGTTTCCTGATATATCCGTCGTTGGACAGCGTACTTAGTGACTGACGTACTGTTGGACGGGTCATTCCATATAACTGGCATAACTCATTTTCAGATGGTAAAAGATCTCCTTCTTTATACACACCATCCAGAATGTGTTTTCTGAGAATCTCATAAAGCTTCCTGTATTGAGGTATGGTTTTCGGAGTGACCATAAAAGAAATAAATTGAAATAAAAAGCAAATATATTATTATTTACTTGTAAATACATGTTAATTTAATTATTTTTGTAATCATTGATATATAGTAACATCTGTAAAACATTGAAATAGTCTAGCTTACTTATTATAACAAGTTGAAAAGTCCTTTACGATCAAATACTTTTAAAATAACCCTTTGTGTACCTTTGTGAATACCTTAGTGTTCCTTCATGGTAAAGAAATTATTCTATTTAACTACAAAGGATCACAAATGAATGTACAAAGTAACACAAAGGAGATAGCATCTTAGTAACATTATAAAAATTAATCAATAGATGGCAACAGCAGTAATAATGCCAAAACAGGGCCAGTCGGTCGAGACATGCATAATAACCAGATGGTTCAAGAGTAAGGAGAGAGCGTTTCTGTTGGTGATATCCTGTTTTCATATGAAACGGATAAGGCTTCTTTTGATCTCGAATCACCTGTTGAAGGTGTACTCCTTGAAGTTTATTTTGGCGACGGCGCCGAGGTGCCTGTTCTGGTAAATGTTGCCGTTATTGGCAAAGACGGTGAAACCACTGATTCTTTCAATCCCGGTCACACAAATGCCTCACCAGCATCTAAAACCATTATAGCCGCCATTGCTCCAGAAACATTAGAGTCTTTAAAAGCAGTAGAAATTCAACCTGAAGATTAAACCAAGATCAGGATTTCACCCAGGGCGAAGAGGATGGCTGAAAATAAAGGACTTGATTACAATAACCTGCATGGATCCGGACCAAACGGAAGGATTATTGCCAGAGATGTTGAAAAAGCACAATCCGGAGATGGATCGGTTACAAAAAACATTCAGACTCAGGGAACGGAATACACCGAACAACCTCTAAGTAATGTCAGGAAGATTATTGCCAAAGCCATGCAATCTTCACTTCAGAATTCCGCCCAGCTAACTCATCATATGAGTGCTGATGTACGTTATCTCCTTGAAGCCAGACAAAAAATCAAGGATAAACTTCCGACCGATAAAAGTCAGCAGGATATCACTCTGAATGATATGATATGCTGGTGCGTAATAAGAGCTCTGAAAAAATTTCCGGAAGCAAACAGCCATTTTTTAACAGACAGCATCAAAACTTTTTATAAAGTCCACCTTGGATTAGCTGTGGATACTCCACGGGGACTTATGGTTCCTGCACTGATAAATGCGAGTGATATGGATCTTACAAAACTGTCCAAAGAGCTAAAATCGATAGCAGAGGCTTGTAAAAAAGGCAGCATAAATCCCGAATTGATTCAAAGTACAGCAGCAACTTTTACTGTTTCAAATTTAGGTAACTACGGAGTTGAGATGTTTACTCCTGTAATCAATCTTCCACAAGTTGCTATCCTTGGAGTATGCACAATAATAAACCGTCCGGCCAATATCGGCAATAACATACTTGGTTTTGTGCCTTATATCGGACTTTCACTTACCTACGATCACAGGGCAATTGACGGAGGACCAGCCACTTTGTTCCTCAGGGAGATTAAAGAGCAGATAGAAACATTCAGATATTAAGAAAATGAAAGGGTGAAGAGGAGAATGGGAGAAAAGGAGAATTGCATTCGTGTAAAATCGAGAATCCGTGGTAAAAAAAGAAATTAAAAAGACATAAAGATATATAAACCATAATTTTTGAACAACAAGCAACAAGCAACAAGTAACAAGCACCCAGAAACCATGCCAAAAAGTCAAAACATCAATCCGAAAATTATCAGAAAACCACAATTCATTGAATTCAGTAAAATTCCTGTAAACCAGTATAAAAAAACTATTGAAGAGGAGAGAAATAATTATAGCGGAGAAGATTTTGTAAGAATTTACCACGATATGGTTGTAATCAGAGAATTTGAGACTATGCTCAACCTTATCAAGACTACAAATGAATATAATGGTATACCATATAATCACCCCGGACCAGCTCATTTATCTATCGGACAGGAGGCTTCAGCGGTCGGGATGGCTTATACCCTCGGAGTTGATGATTATATATTCGGATCGCATCGCAGTCATGGCGAGATCCTTGCAAAGGGATTATCAGCCATTCATCACCTGGATGAAGATACTCTATATTCAGTAATGAAAAACCACTTCGGAGGTTCCGCTCTGAAAGTTGTTGAAAACGGGTTTCAGGGTGACATCAAAGATCTTGCAATCAATTTTTTACTCTACGGTGCACTCGCCGAAATATTTGCGCGTGAAAACGGATTCAATAAAGGTCTTGGCGGATCGATGCACGCATTTTTCACACCTTTTGGTATTTATCCTAATAATGCTATTGTCGGAGGATCAGGTGACATTTCAGTGGGTGCTGCACTTTATAAAAAGATAAACCGTAAGTCAGGTATAGTGGTATGTAATATCGGGGATGCATCAATGGGTTGCGGACCTGTGTGGGAGGGCATATGTTTTGCCACAATGGACCAATATAAGACGCTCTGGGACGGAGAGTACAGAGGTGGTCTGCCATTGATTTTCAATTTCATGAATAACCTGTACGGTATGGGCGGACAGACTTGTGGGGAGACAATGGGTTTTAACATTCTGGCCAGAGTAGGCGCCGGAGTAAATCCTGAATCAATGCATGCTGAACGCGTTGATGGTTATAATCCTCTTGCAGTTATTGATGCTTTCAATCGTAAGAAACAGATATTGAAAGAAAAAAGAGGCCCTGTTTTGCTTGATACGCTGACATACAGAATAAGCGGTCATTCGCCTTCAGATGCTTCATCATACAGGTCTAAGGAGGAAATCGAAGCATGGCAGCAGGAGGATTCAATTATAGCCTATGGTAAATCGCTGGTTCTCGCTGGTATTGCAAAGCAGGACCATCTTGATAATATATCAGTTGAGACAAAAGAGCTTCTCTCTAAAATACTTAAGCTAAGTATTGATGATAAGGTTTCACCGAGGATCAATCTGAAAGAAGATCCGGATTGCATCGGGGCAATGATGTTTTCAAACGGGTCGATTGACAAAATGGAAGATGGAAATCCGGAAGTTCTTATGCCAATGGAGGAGAATCCTCATGTTAAGTCCCTGAAAAACAAAGAGAGATTTTACAAAGATAAGGATGGGAATCCCTTTTCCAAAGCTAAAATATATCAGTTCCGTGATGGCATTTTTGAAGCTGTAATCGATCGTTTTTACAAGGATCCCACTCTTGCCGCATGGGGTGAAGAAAACCGCGACTGGGGAGGAGCGTTTGCAGTTTACCGGGGATTAACAGAAGCTCTCCCCTACCACAGGCTCTTCAATTCACCGATATCAGAAGGCGCAATTGTCGGCACAGCAATTGGTTATGGAATGTGCGGAGGACGTGTTATTGCTGAAATTATGTACTGCGATTTTCTTGGCCGCTCAGGAGATGAAGTATTCAACCAGTTGCCTAAATGGCAGGCGATGAGCGGTAATATCATTAAAATGCCGGTGGTAATAAGGGTTTCGGTAGGTTCAAAATACGGCGCTCAGCATTCTCAGGACTGGTCATCGCTTACTGCTCATATTCCCGGATTAAAAGTTGTATTCCCCGCTACTCCTTATGACGCAAAAGGATTGATGAATTCAGCATTGCAGGGAACAGATCCAGTTATATTCTTCGAAAGCCAGAGAATTTATGATATCGGGGAGATGTTTCATACCGACGGTGTACCGGAAGGTTATTATGAGATTCCTTTGGGGGAACCGGATATTAAAAGATCCGGCGATGATATAACAATTCTTTCAATCGGAGCCACTTTATACCCGGTCATGAAAGTTGCAGATATTCTTCGGGAAAAATACGGTCTTAATGCAGAGGTTATTGATGCCCGTTCGCTAGTTCCATTTAATTACGAACCTGTTATTCAATCTGTTAAAAAAACCGGAAAAATAGTTCTGACCAGTGATGCTTCCTCCCGGGGTTCATTCCTCAAGGAGATGGCACAGACAATAACCGAACTGGCTTTTGACTCTCTCGATGCACCTCCGGTTGTCGTGGGATCGAGAAACTGGATCACTCCCGCCTATGAAATGGAGGAATATTTCTTCCCTCAGCCTGATTGGATACTCGATGCAATTCATCAAAAAATCATTCCACTTAAAGGGCATCAGATTAAAACTTACTATACGGATGAAAAATCAATTAACCTGAATAAAGATGGTGTTTAAATTGTCTTAGAAGAAAGATAGCACAAATTTACTTCAGAATTAATTTTCAATTTTGATTCTGATTTTAATTAAATTGCATTTTCTGAACTTCGATAATTGACAATTATGTTTAGAAGGTTTTTTCTGATTTTTTTTCTCTTTTGTCCGACATTGCTTGCATTTAACCAGACACGCAATCTCGAATTTTACCTGGACGAGGGTATTCATAACAGTCCGCTATTGAACGATTACAGGAATCAGATCAAATCAGCCTCTTCTGACAGTCTTCTTATCAGAGCAGCAAAAAAACCACTTGTAGAAGTCAAATCGCAACTCCTCTACGCTCCCGCTTACCGGAATTTCGGATATGATGAGATCGTCACTGACCAGGGTAACTATACCGCGGTTATGGGGGTATCACAACCACTTTTTAATAAAAAAGAGATCAATAATAAGTATGATGCTGTTGATATTCAAAAACGAACCTTAAATAATTCATCCCAAATCTCCATAAATGAGCTGAAAAAGGTTATTACTGATCAATATCTCACCTCATTTTCAGTCTATACCGACTTCATATTTAATAAGAACTTTCTTGAACTCCTGGAAAAAGAAAATGTCATAGTAAAACAGTTTGTTAAAAACGGCATAGCAAAACAGACTGATTTTCTCTCTTTACTAGTTGAGACCCAGTCGGAGGAAATGCTTGTCACCCAGATTAAAAGCCAGTACAGAAAAGACCTGATGCTTCTCGGTCAATTATGCGGATTAAATGATTCCACATGGTATGAACTGACTGATCCTAAGATTGAAATGAAAGGGACCCCGGATATTACTAAATCTCCCGCTTATATTCAGTATAAAATTGACAGTATCAGGATCGAAAACGAAAAAGCAGCCATTGACATACGATATAAACCAAAAATAAACTGGTTTGCTGATGCCGGATTTCTTACAAGCAATCCCTGGAATTTCTATAATCATTTTGGTTACAGTGCTGGTGTTAGCCTTAATATTCCTGTTTATGACGGGAAACAAAGAGGTTTAGAGAAACAGAAACTCGAGTTTAATGAAAACAGCAGGCAGGCTTATATGGATACCTACTACAAACAGTACTTCCAGCAAATTCAACAACTCAACCTCGAGCTCAGTTCTTTAAACGAGATGTCTTCGCAGGTTGAAAACCAGCTTAGAACGTCGGAACAGCTTGTAAACACATTAAAAGAGCAACTTGAAGCGGGAATCATCCAGATGACAGAATATATCAATGCTATCAAAAATTTCAAAACAATTAGCAGAAGCATCAACCTGATCAAAATGCAAAAGCTCCAGGTTATCAATGAAATGAATTTTCTACTGACTCAATAAAAAAAGAAAGTGATGTTTAAACATAGCAGATCCAGATTCCTTTTATTTATGTTTTCCGGGATAATGATGCTTTTTATATCTTGTAATCATACACCACAGAAGGCTGAAGAGCCAACTGAAGTCAGAACACCTGTCACTATAGTTCCTGTTGTATACAAATCAGTCACATCATCAGTTCCTTTACCTGCAGTTGCAACATTTATGAATAAAAGTATCATCAGGGCTACAACTACGGGAACCATTGAGAAAATATTAATTAATCCCGGTGATTTTATTGCCGCTGATCAGTTGCTTTTTACCATCAGGACGCGGGAAGCAATGGCGCTTGACAAAAAAGCTCTTGAGGATTCCAGTTTTAGCTTTAAAGGATTAATAAACATTACTGCTCATAAGGAAGGCGTAATAAATTCTATCAGCTATCAAAAAGGGGATTTTGTGCAGGAAGGCGATGAAATGGCTGTTGTATCGGAACAAAACAGTCTGGTTTTCATCATGGATGTCCCTTTTGAGCTCGACAGGTACATTGAAAAAAACATGAACTGCATGATCATTCTTCCTGATAACCGGCATATTAATGGTACTATAGCCCGGAAACTGCCTGAAATGGATATTCAATCGCAGACCATCAGATATGTTGTCAAACCACAATCAACTGACCGGCTTCCCGGCAACCTGATAGCTAGTATCAATCTGGTCAAATCTACCAATGAGAAAGCTATGATTCTGCCGAAAAAAGCTGTATTGGGCAATGAAGCCCAGAGTGAATTCTGGGTAATGAAGCTGGTGAACGACAGTACCGCAATTAAAATTATTGTGAGTAAAGGCTTTGAAAATAATGAAGAAGTTGAAATAATCAATCCCGGATTCCTCCCTTCAGACAGAATAGTGTTGACCGGTAATTACGGGTTAGCCGACACTGCCAGGGTAACAATAATAAAGGAATGAAAGCATGAAGAATTTCTTCCTGTCATATAAGAATCCGATATCTGTTATTCTGGCAGTCATTATTGTGGGTGGAATTTTTCTCTATGGGCAGATTCAGGTTTCACTTTTCCCCGAAATCACCTTCCCAAAATTAAAAGTCATTGCAGATAACGGAGAACAGCCTGTAGATAAAATGATGGTGACAGTCACCAGACCATTGGAGGATGCTATTAAGCAAGTCCCTGATCTAAAGATATTAAGGAGCACTACAAGCCGGGGAACATGTGAGATCTCTGCATTTTTGAACTGGGGATCAGATATAAATGTAAATCAGCAGATGCTCGAATCACGTATCTCGCAGATAAAAAATTCTCTTCCCGCGGATGTTCAGATACAGGTTGAAAAGATGAATCCATCTATTCTGCCGGTTATTGGATTTACAGTAGAAAGTGATAAAAAAACACCTATCGAGCTTAACCTCATAGCAACTTATATAATCAAACCCTTTTTATCGCAAATCGATGGTGTTTCATCTGTTGGCATAATAGGTGGAAAAACAAAAGAGTACTGGATTGAGCTTAATCAGCTTAAAATGAGCACCTTTTCCATAACTCCTGAGATCATCAGGGATATGTTGAACCAGAATCACTTTATTACCTCAAATGGTTTTCTTACCGATTACCGGCGACTATATCTGAGTATCACAGACGCAGGACTTTATAACCTGAATGATGTCGGAAATGTTGTTCTCCGGAACGATGGCAAAAGACTAATAAAACTTAAAGATGTTGCTGATATAAATATCAGAGAAAAAACCGAGTATACAAGGATCAATGCAAACGGACGCCAGGGACTCCTGGTGGCGATACTTAAACAACCCGGTGCGAATCTGATTAACCTTTCGGAAAATGTTGCATCAAAGAAGAAAGAACTTGAGAAGCTCCTTCCCGCGGATGTTCATGTTTCTTTGTATTATGATCAGGCAGATTTTGTAAACAAAGCCATTAAAAGCGTCAATGACAGTATCTGGTTAGGACTTTTGCTTGCACTCCTGGTTGCAATAATGTTTCTAAGATCCTTCAGAGCCAGCGCTACTATTCTTGTGACCATTCCTGTCACTCTGCTTCTTTCAATAATTGTCCTTTATTGTATCGGATATACTCTGAATATTATGACATTCGGAGCTATTGCCGCTGCAATAGGGTTGATTATTGATGATGCTGTTGTGGTGGTGGAACAGATACACAGGACACATGAAGAATTTCCTGACAGGCCTTCAAATCAGCTTGTTCACCAGGCAATAAAATATCTTCTTCCCTCAATGATCGGATCATCCATAAGTACCATCGTGATATTCGTACCTTTTATGTTACTGGGTGGCGTGGCAGGTGCATATTTCAATGTTCTTACAAATACAATGATCATAACACTTGTTTGTTCCTTCTTTGTTACATGGATAGGACTACCGGTAATTTATCTCTGGTTTTCCAATTTAAGATCACTCTTCCCTGAAAAGAAGAAGCCTGATGTCAGAACGACAAAAAAAAGAAACTGGGTAAGTTTTTTCCTGCGCCGGCCAGTATTAAGCATCCTTTTCATTCTGTTCCTGCTTTTGTCAATTATTTATATTCTTCCTCATCTCGAAACGGGCTTCCTTCCTGAAATGGATGAAGGATCAATTGTTCTCGATTACAAAGCGCCACCCGGAACATCGCTCGAAGAGACAGACAGGATACTTATGGAGGTTGAGAAAATAATTGTAAAGATACCTGAGGTTGCAACCTATTCAAGGAGGACAGGTGCCCAGATGGGATTCTTTATAACCGAACCTAATGATGGCGACTATCTTATACATCTGAATGATAACAGGAAAAGAAGTACTGTTGATGTAATCGATGATATCCGGAAGCAGATCGAGGCGACCCAACCAGCACTCCAGATCGATTTCGGACAGGTTATAGGAGACATGCTCGGTGATCTAATGGCATCTGTTCAACCTATTGAGATTAAGATATTCGGAAGTGATCAGAAAACCCTGAATGAACTGGCAAAAAAGGTTTCAGGTGAGATTGAAAAGATCGAAGGTGTTGAGGATGTATTTGATGGTGTTGTTATTGCCGGGCCCTCTATAGAAGTTGTTCCTGATCAGCAGAAACTTGCACAGTTCAAAATCTCACCTGTTTCATTCCAGTTTCAGCTTCAGACAATGGTTGAGGGAAACATAATCGGTAGCATCCTTGAGAAAGAGCAGATGACTTCGATAAGGATGATTTACCCGAATAGCACTACAAACAGTCTTGAAAACATCAGGAGTCAGTTTGTTTTCCTCCCCGATGGTAAACTTACACCTCTGGCTACACTTTCTTCCATCAGCTTAAAAGAGGGAGTGGCTGAAATCAACAGGGATAATCTCAAATCGGTTTCTATAGTCACGGCAAGGTTAAATAACAAGGATCTTGGCAGCGCGATGAAGGAGATCCGGAAAACTATTGACTCCAAAATATTCCTTCCTCAGGGTTATAATATTGAATATGGCGGCGAATATGCCGATCAGCAGAAATCATTCAGGGAACTCCTGATGATCCTGATATTGTCCAGTCTGCTGGTGTTTGCACTTATGCTGTTCCTTTTCAAAGATTTCAGGGCAGCCTGTTCAATACTGTTTATTGCCATTCTGGGGATATCGGGAAGCCTGATTGCTCTTTTCATTACAAATACACCATTGAATGTGGGTAGTTATACAGGATTGATAATGATTGTAGGAATAATTGGCGAAAATGCAATCTTCACATTTCAACAGTTCACTACAAACCGTTTAACAGGAACTGTCGATGAATCTCTGGTATATGCAATTTCAACACGCCTAAGACCAAAGCTTATGACAGCACTGGGAGCTATAATTGCGTTGATGCCGCTGGCAATTGGCGTAGGGACAGGTGCACAAATGCATCAACCGCTTGCAATTGCAGTTATAGGTGGTTTCATAATTGCACTTCCTCTTCTTCTGATCATTTTACCGACATTATTGCATCTTCTGTACAAGAGGGAAGATACTAAGCAGATTCAGGGATAAAAAAATCCAGAAATCATAGGTATCTTTGTATATAAATTAAATTTCATATGGAAAATGTGTTAGAGAACATTAAAGGAAAAGCCGGGTACATTATCGATATGGATGGTGTAATATACCATGGCAACAGGCTCCTTCCCGGGGTAACTGATTTTCTGGCATGGCTTGAATCTTCGGGAAAGAAATACCTGTTCCTGACCAACTCCAGCGAAAGAACCCCGAAAGAACTCCACGAGAAGTTGAAAAGACTGGGAATTGATGTTGGCGAAGAGCATTTTTACACAAGTGCGCTTGCCACTGCCAGTTTCCTGTCAAATCAGAAACCAAATGGAAGCGCATATATTATAGGTGATGCAGGACTTATTCATGCTTTGTACAGTGTTGGTTACAGTGTAAATAATGTCAATCCCGACTACGTGGTTGTTGGAGATACACACAGTTATAATTTTGAAAAGGTAGAACTGGCTATAAATCTGGTGATTAATGGAGCAAGACTGATAGGAACCAATTCTGATATCAGTGGACCGGTTGAAGTAGGCATTACTCCATCGACAAAGGCGCTTATTGCTCCTATAGAGATAGCTTCAGGCAAGAAGGCTTATTTTGTAGGTAAACCTAATCCGCTTATGATGAGAAGCGCTCTGAAACGGCTTGGTGTTAAAAGAGAAGATGCAATAGTGATAGGCGACAGGATGGATACTGATATCAGGTGCGGCCTCGAATCTGAAATTGACACCTTACTTGTTCTAAGTGGTATTACCGATCGTAAAGGCATCGACCAGTTTCCGTACAGGCCCCGATATATTCTTAATGGTATAATAGACCTTGTCAGTTAGTCACTTCATGGAAATCAAGGATAAATACAAATCTGAGCGCAAGGAAGTAGCAAGGTTCATGAGACGGCTTTACAAACATGCTCTGACAACTACTTCGGGTGGAAATATAAGCCTGCGAATCTCTGAAAAAATAATACTGATAACACCTTCAGCCACTGATAAAGGAAGAATGAAGTGGAAAGAAGTTGGCATTATTAATATTTCCGGTGAGAACCTGACACCACACCTTAAACCATCAATAGAAACTGAAATGCATCTTGCCATATACAGGAAGAAGAAGGATGTCCTTGCCATTGTCCATGCTCATCCTGTATTCGCTTCCCTCTTCACAGCAATTAAGGCTAAAATAAATACTAATCTTACTGCGGAAGCAAAAGCAATACTCGGCGATCCTCTTTTAGTAAGATACGCAGTAATGGGATCCAGGGCACTGGCCGAAGTTGCAGCTGAGAATATCCTGAAATCAGATATTCTCTTACTTGAAAATCACGGGATACTTACCACAGGTTCAAATGTTCTTCAGGCATTTGATAAAATTGAGGTTCTGGAAAATGCTGCAAAAATGACATTGATGACAGAAATGACCGGGAAAAGAAGGCCCCTCGATAAAGCCAGGATACTGGAATTAGAAAGATTATTCAGATGATAAGAGGTGTGCTTTTCGATATGGATGGAGTCCTTGTAGATTCCGAATCTTTTATTTGTAAAGCTGCAATTATGATGTTCTCCGAGCTTGGAATAATTGTATCACCAGAGGATTTTCAACCTTTTGTTGGTATGGGGGAAAACAAATATATCGGAGGTGTTGCTGAGAAACATGGAATTATAGTTGATATTGAGCAGGTTAAAGCCAGGACATATAATATTTATGAAAAAATTGTCAGTGGAAAACTATATCCTTTACCGGGATCTCTTGAGTTCATTTCAAAATGCAGAAATAAAGGTCTCAAATTGTCTCTGGCTACGAGTGCCGACACGATAAAGATGGAGGTTAATCTAAAGGAGATCGGACTATCACGAAATACGTTTGACTCAATCATTACTGGTCTTGATGTAAAGAAGAAAAAACCATTTCCGGAAATTTACCTGAAAGCAGCCAAGAGTCTGGGATTAAAACCCGGTAATTGCCTGGTTGTAGAAGATGCAATAAGCGGGATAGATGCTGGTAAAGCTGCCGGATGCAGGTGTCTTGCAGTAACAACATCATTTGAAACGGCAGCACTCAAAGGGGCTGATTGGATTTGTGACTCCTTGCTGAATGTACCGGATGAGGTTCTGAACTGGTAGGAAAAGGCTTCTCCCCTGCTTATGGAGAAGGATTTAGGGTGAGGTCGCCTAAACCAAATGGAGCAAGCGGGATGAGGCAAAAACCAGGAGATGAGGAAAAAATAATTAGACAATATTAAAACTTAATTAAATATGGAACACAGAACTCTTGGTGAATCAGACATAAAAGTCTCTGAACTGGCATTCGGAGCCTGGGCTATCGGGGGATGGCAATGGGGCGGCACCGACTCGAAAGATGCGGTTAATGCTATTGAAACAGCAGTGGATCACGGAATGACAACAATAGATACTGCGGCAGTTTATGGATTCGGTTTAAGCGAAGAACTCGTTGGAAAGGCCATAAGGGGAAAACGGGATAAAGTTCAGATACTTACAAAGTTCGGTCTTACCTGGGGTGAGAAAAAAGGAGAGTTCTTCTTCGCCTCACAGGACAATTCAGGAAAAGATGTAGATATTTACAAATATTCATCCAAAGCTAAGGTGATCTCCGATTGTGATCAGAGTTTGAAACGTCTGGGAACCGACTTTATTGATCTTTACCAGATACATTGGCCTGATCAGACAACTCCGGTCTCTGAAACAATGGAAGCAATTGAATATCTTGTTAAAAAAGGAAAAATAAGAGCGGGAGCTGTTTGCAATTATCCGCAGCAACTCATGATTGAAGCTGGGAAAACTTACCGTATAGCTTCAAACCAGGTGCCTTACAGCATGGTAAACCGATCAATCGAAAATGATATTGTTCCTTATTGCGTAAACAATAATATAGGAATACTGGCTTACAGTCCTCTCCAGAGAGGTCTGCTGACAGGTAAAATCAAACATGGACATGTTTTTAATGAAGGAGATACCAGACCTGGCACAATTTATTACAGGGAGCCGAATTTTTCAAGGATAATGAAGCTCATTGAGAATCTTAGTGAAATTGCAGCCGGACTTAATGTTACTCTTTCTCAGCTTGTACTCAACTGGACCCTCAGGCAACCAGGAATTACCTGTGCACTGGCCGGCGCCAGAAATGCCGATCAGGTTCTTGAGAATGTCAGAGCTGCAGATTTTAAATTGAATAACGAAGAAATTGCCAGAATAAATAAATATCTGACAGATCTTAAATTAGAAACCAAAATCTAGATCATAAATGAAGAATTTCCTCTCAGGGTTTCCCTCATTTGATCTGTTGCATAAAGAGATGACCGGAATCTCTTTTCCGGAATTTCGGGAGGCAAACGGACACATTCATACACCATATTCATTCAGTGCATTCAATGCTCTCGATACAGCTTTCAAAATGGCTGTTGAAGAAAAAATAGCTGTTCTGGGCATTAATGATTTTTATGTGACCGATGGTTATAACGCTTTTCACAACGGCTGCCTGAAAAATAAGATTTTCCCATTATTCAATATTGAATTTATAGGACTTCTTAAAGAAGAACAGAAAAAAGGAATAAGGATAAATGATCCTAATAATCCCGGGAGAATCTATTTCAGCGGGAAGGGCCTTGATTATCCTTTTCAGGTTGGCTGGATGCAAAAAATACAACTCAGAACTGTCAAAAAAGAAAGCCAGGTTCAGATAAAATCTATGATATCAAAACTGAACCAACTGATTGAACGCGAGAGACCCGCTTTGAAACTCTCCTATGAAACAATTAAAAAGGAGTATGCGCATGAACTGGTTCGGGAGAGGCACGTTGCAAAAGCTTTGAGGGAACTTGCTGTTACAATATCTCCTGAAAGTGATGAGCAGCTTCATTTTCTTGAAAACCTGTATGGCGGTAAAAAATCAAAAACAGGCATGCAAAATCCAGCTGCGCTAGAAAATGAAATAAGGTCCAATCTTCTGAAAAGCGGAGGCGCTGCATTTGTTGAAGAGGATGAAAACTCATTCCTCGAACTCAAAAAAATCATCAAAATCATAATCAAAGCAGGAGGAATACCCTGTTATCCTGTTTTACTTGACGATACTTTAGGAAGATGTACCGAATTTGAGTCTGATCCCGAAAAACTTTATGATTCACTTAAGAAGCTTGGTATAGAGTGTATAGAGCTTATTCCATGCAGAAATGATGCGGACAGCCTTAAAAACTTTGTGGAATTCTTTCATAAAAAAGGTTTTATTATAACCTTTGGTACCGAGCATAATACACCTGAAATGATACCTATGACGATAACAACAAGGGGCTCAAAACCTCTTGATGAATCATTAAAAAAGATCGCATGGGAAGGGGTCTGTGTTATAGCAGCACATCAGTACCTGAGAGCCGACGGAAGACAGGGGTATGTTTTGCCCGATGGGACCCACAGTATAAAACAAATGAGGGAACTGATAAATCTCGGGCAATTAGTTATTGAATATTTCTTAAACAAGTATGAAAATGAAACCTGAAATAAAAGAACTGATTGAGATTTCCAGGTATTACGGAAGCAATAAAGATTTTGTGATCGCAGGAGGAGGAAACACTTCTTTCAAGGACGATGAAACAATATGGATAAAAGCCAGCGGACAAGCGCTCGCTGATCTGAACGAAGAGGAACTGGTTTCTTTAAGCAGGAAGAAACTTCATATTTTATCTTCAGGAGTTTATTCTGAAGATACGGTAATAAGGGAAGAACAGGTAAAAGATGACTTGTTCCGGAGTATCATCGGCCCCGGGAATAACATGAGACCATCAGTTGAAACATCGCTGCATGAGATCATTCAATATAAATATATAGTACACCTCCATCCTACCCTGATAAACGGAATACTATGCAGCAGGAATGCAAAGAGTCTGACTCAGAAGTTATTTGGAGAAAGTGTTCTGTTTGTACCATATACCGATCCCGGTTATACACTTTTTAAGAAACTTGAATCAGAAATAATTGCATATCGCAGAATGTTCTCTCACGATCCACAGATTATATTTCTTGAAAATCACGGCTCTTTTGTCGGCGCTGATACAACAGAAGAGATTAAACAAATATATGACAACATAATTCTTAAAATTAAAGAACAGGTACCTCCCATTTCTGATGTCACATCCTTACCATATAATCCAATACTCAATAAAGTTCTGCCAACAATACGAATTCTTCTTTCAGAGAAACAACCAGGGATAATAAGATATCGAAATAACTCACTCATTGCCAGGTTCTACCAGAACCAGCAGGAGTTTCATAAAATCTCTTTGCCGCTCACGCCCGATATTATTGTTTACTGCAAAACAAGGTACTTATATATCGAACAATCATCAACTGCCGAGAAGATCCTTGATTCATTCAGGTACCAGTTGCCTCACTTTATTAGCGAATATGGTTACTTACCTAAGGTGTTTATAATTAAAGATATGGGTATTTTTACCATTGGTGAAACCTTCGCTGATGCGGAAGCCTCCCTGGATGTTTACGAAGACCTGATAAAAATAAGCTATTATGCATCTCTCTGTGGCGGAATTAAGTTCCTTATTCCTGAGCAGGTAGCATTTATTGATCAGTGGGAAGTTGAAAACTACAGAAGAAAAGTCGCCCAGCCAACAACCTCCGGAAATAAACTGAACAATAAAATTGCTATAATAACAGGAGGAGCCCAGGGGTTTGGAGCTGGCATTGCAGAATCGTTGTTCGCGTTGAACATGAATATAATTATTGCTGACCTGAATGAGGAAAAAGGAAAATCCTTTGCTTCTTTATTATCAACTAAAAAATCACAGAACAGGGCTGTTTTTGCCAGGACTGATGTTTCCGATGCTGAGTCAGTCAGAGAGCTGATCATTACAACTATCAGGGAGTTTGGGGGACTGGATCTCATTATAAGCAATGCAGGTATTTTAAAGGCCGGGGGTCTTGAGGAGATGGACGCTGAAACATTTTCCAAAATGACTGAAGTAAATTATAACGGCTATTTTCATTGTGCAAAATATGCTTCAGAAGTTATGAAACTTCAGAATCAGGAGAAACCCGGATATTTCACCGATATTATTCAGATCAATTCAAAATCAGGTCTGAGGGGAAGCAATCGTAATTTTGCATATGCGGGGGCTAAATTCGGTGGTATAGGGCTCACACAATCTTTTGCAATGGAACTGGCTCCTTTCAGGATAAAGGTAAACTCAATTTGTCCGGGTAATTTTTACGAAGGTCCCCTGTGGTCCGACCCAAAAAACGGATTATTCGTTCAGTATCTAAAAACAGGTAAAGTCCCAGAAGCTAAAAGTATTGATGATGTAAGAAAGTTTTATGAGGATAAGGTACCTATGAAGAGGGGTTGTAAACTGGAGGATGTGATGAAAGCAATTCTGTATATTATTGACCAGGAATACGAAACCGGTCAGGCTGTTCCGGTAACCGGAGGCCAGGTAATGCTGGGATAAAAGGAGCAGGGCACAGGGCGAAGGGTGGGCTTTTTTAATTGTTTAAGATTAAACTAAAAATGAAGACAAAAGCGGTTAGAATATATGGCAAGAAGGATCTTCGACTTGAAGAATTTGACCTGCCGGAATTAAAAGAAGATGAGATCCTTGCTCGTGTAATCTCTGACAGCATATGTATGTCCTCGCATAAAGCTGCCCTACAGGGAGCTGAACATAAGCGAGTTCCAAACGATGTTAACCTTAATCCAACAATAATTGGTCACGAGTTTGCCGGTGTAATCCTGAAAGTCGGGGAAAAATGGCAATCTAAATTCAAATCAGGACAGAAATTCTCTATTCAACCCGCCATGAACCAGATGGGCACTCTTAATGCACCCGGTTACTCCTTCCGGTTCATCGGCGGAGATGCAACTCACATAATAATTCCATCCATTGTTATGGAAGCCGATTGTCTTTTACCTTATGACGGAGAAGCCTTTTTCCCTGCATCCCTTTCTGAACCGATGTCCTGTATAATTGGTGCATTTCATGCAAGTTATCATACACCTCCGGGGACTTATATGCATAATATGGGAGTCCGTAAGGGAGGAAATATGGCAATACTGGCAGGTGTAGGTCCCATGGGACTTGGTGCTATCGATTATGCTTTGCATCAGGACAGGAAACCAGGGTTGCTTGTAGTTACTGATATTGATGATAACCGGCTTACAAGAGCCTCCTCAATTTTTACACCTGAACATGCCAAAAAAGAGGGCATTCAATTGGTTTATGTTAATACGGGTAAGATGAAAGATCCTGCCAGACATCTTCGCGATCTCACCAGCGATAAAGGATTTGATGACGTTTTCATTTTTGCACCTGTTAAGCCTGTTATTGAACTTGGGGACGCAATCCTGGGCTTCGATGGATGTCTTAATTTTTTTGCCGGACCTCTTAATCCTGAATTTAAAGCCGAGTTTAATTTCTATAATGTCCATTATGCTTTCACTCATATAGTTGGAACTTCCGGAGGTAATACTGATGATATGAGAGAGTCGTTGAAACTGATGGGAGAAGGAAAGATCAATCCGGCAATCATGATCACTCATGTCGGTGGTCTCGATTCAGTGGTTGAAACTACTCTCCATCTTCCCCAGATACCGGGTGGTAAAAAGCTGATTTACACAAACATATCTATGCCGCTTGTAGCGCTTAACAAACTGGGAGAGCTTGGAAAGAAGGTCCCATTATATGCCGGACTTCACGATATTGTTTCCAAAAACGATTATATCTGGTCACTTGAAGCAGAGAAATATCTGCTGACCAATGCCAAACCAATCTGAGTTTCTTTGATTTTTTCTCTGTGAAACTCCGTGAATTCCTCTGTGAAACTCTGTGACAGTTCATAAATTATTTCTTAACCCTACCCTATCCCTTCCCTTAAACAATAAGGGAAGGGTAGAACTCACTAATATATAACGAATTACTCCCCTTCCCTTGGACAAAAGGGAAAGCCTGCCCCGATTTATCGGGGGGGCTGGGGGATGGGTTCAGAAAATCAAAGAAGGGAGAAGTTTAGTTTAAAATTATTTTTCAATTCTTCAGCAAATTCCAGAGAAATATAATTTTCATAGGAAAGGCATACATTGGTAGCAAAATCAACACCCATTGAGATAACTTTTGACCATTTCTCCTCTTCCATTTTATCAAGCTGATCCGATGTTATTTGATTCAAAAAGATTGCCGCCATCATTCCGGCATTGAAATTATCTCCTGCTCCGATTGTACTGATTGGTTTAATGGCTTTTACACCAAACTTTCCTGAATAACTGATCGTTCTCACATAAACTCCTTCTGAGTTTGCAGTATATACCAGGCAGTTACAATATTTCCTGACAACGTTCCAGGCTTCATCGGGAGTATTTGCTCCAAATATGTTTTTAAAATCCTCATTTGAACCCCTCACCAGCTTTGCAGCTTGCATATTCTCAATGATCATCGGCATAAGCGTTTCAAGATCAGAAGAATGTGAAGGTCTGAAATTGGGATCATATATTACTATTGCATCGTTTTCTTTTGATTTCGTTATCAGATTCATGAACTTCTTCCTTATCTCACAGGTAATAGAATAAATGGAACCGCAAAGGATTATATCATCCTTATTGATCACAGGAAGATCAATGCTTAACCTTTTTTCAGGATAATCCTGATAAAAAGTATAACTCGCATCATTTCTTTCATTTAGAAACGCCAGGGCAAGTTTTGTTTTACCATCTTTATAATGGTCAACATAGCCTGTTCCCACACCATTTTCCGAAAGAAAGTTATCTATAATTTTACCAACATTGTCGCCGGCGTACTCACTTATAAAAGAAACCGGTAACCCTATCCTCCCGAGTGAAACTGTGCTGTTAAGCATTGCTCCACCAGCCTTAGCGGCCTGAGGTTGCTCATTTTTAAAAATAATGTCAAAAACAGTTTCTCCTATTCCGTAAATTTTTCTCATCAGCCCAAAAAATTAAATCCAGTTATGTCGTGAATTTACTAATTTTAACTTTAGTTATAACCGGAAGACCAATTTTATCGGAATCCTTTTTGCCATAAAGGCGCAAAGGCACAAAGAATATACTGACATATATTTATATTTGCTGTATATAAAAAAGGGAAGCCATGAAAGCAATGATGCTTACAGGAATCAGGAAGATGGAAATGAGGGAAATTCCTGAACCAAAGCTGGTAAATTCAAATGATGTTAAAATAAGAATGTCGGTTCTTGGTATATGTGGATCTGATATTCATTATTATACACAGGGCCAGATTGGCTCTCAAAAAGTACAATACCCATTTACCGTAGGACACGAAGGAGCAGGAGTTGTTGATGAAGTCGGTAACTCTGTGAAAAGAGTAAAACCTGGCGATCAAATCGCAATTGATCCCGCAATGCCCTGTTATGAATGTGATCAGTGCCTCGCAGGCAGACATCATACCTGTCGTAATCTCAGGTTTCTGGGTTGCCCGGGTCAGGCAGAAGGATGCCTTATGGAATATATTGTGATGCCTGAAAAAAGCTGTTTCCCGCTCACTGGTAAGCTGACAACCGATCATGGTTCAATATCAGAACCTCTTGCTATAGGGGTATATGCAGAAAAAAAATCCGGAGGTGTTAAGGATTTGAATACAGGTATATTCGGATACGGGCCCATCGGAATGAGTGTTATGCTGGCAGCCAAAGCGAAAGGTGTCAATAAAATTTATGTCACAGATCTGATAGATGAGCGTCTTTCAATCGCACAAAGGGAAGGTTCTTTCACCTGTAACCCCACGAAAGAGAACATTATTGGAAAAATAATGCATGAGGAGCCTCTGGGTCTTGATGTGGCTTTTGAATGCTGTGGGAAACAGGAAGCATTGGATCAGGCTATTGAACTTCTTAAACCCGGTGGAAAATTGATTGTCGTTGGTATTCCTGAGTTCGAACGATGGACTCTGAATGTGGAAAAAACACGACGTAAAGAGATATCGCTTCAGTTTATAAGAAGGCAGGCGGATTGTGTGGAACAGACTCTTGAAATGTTGAAAAACGGATTGATCACAATTGATAATATGGTTACACATCGCTTCCCCTTCGAAAGAACAAAAGAAGCTTTTGACCTTGTTGCAGATTACAGAGATGGTGTTATGAAAGCAATGATAGATTTCTAATCTGAGTACCTCTGTGACCCTCTGTGTAACTGATTTATAAAGCTTAAGAACTTACACACGACAGGCTCTGGAGTTAATCTTCAGGAGTCTATAATGATATCACCCTCATGTTCAACTATTCTCTGATAGTTCAGTAACTATTTTTTGTACTTTCGTAATATGCTTTCATAATATACCATGCTTTCTTTTTATCGCCATGGTCAGATAGCAATCCTTTACGATTCCACCCGTTTTGATACAGAGGATGCATTCTTCCTGACGAACGATAATCTACCAGTAACCAGGGAAAGGTTCCGCAAAGATCAGGTACTGTTTTTAACATCTCTACCTGGTCTTTAAAAATCTGTTCCTGATATTCTTCACTCCAGCTGGCTGCTTCATCCTTTGGCCCTTTGTTGTTTCCATAAAGGGCTTCGCCACCAAATTCAGAAATAACTATTGGTTTATCTTTACAAACAAAGCTCCATTTTACATCTCCGGGTCTCCCCTGCCATGGGACATACCAACCCATGTATTCATTTAATGATATGATATCAAAATGTCTGTAAAGAGTATCCCATACATTTACTGCATTATTACTGTACTTCTCATCATTTATAACTGAAGTTATAAGCCTTGTTGAATCCAGATGCCGGCATTTATCAGTAAGGTTAACTAATGCCTTGTCCCTGGCTGGAGACGGGCTGGTTTCATTAGAAAGGCTCCATACTATAACTCCACATCGGTTCTTATCCCTGTCGACCATCTCGCGCATCATCAGATCCATTTTATCACTTACCCCCGGCATGGAAAATTCAATTTGTTGATATACCGGTATTTCGTCCCATACCATTATCCCCATTTTCTCAGCTAATCTGATCATATTTTCGTTGTGTGGGTAGTGAGCCAACCTCACCATGTTACATCCTAATTCTTTCGCCCATGATAAAAGGATCGATGCATCCGATTCTGAAAATGCTCTTGCTGCCCTGAATGGATTCTCCTCATGGATGTTAATACCTTTCAGAAAAACCGGTTTCCCGTTTAAAAGTATTTTTGGCCCTTTCACTTCAATGCTCCTGAAACCTATATTGTCAACAATCGTATCAGTTTCACATTGAAAAATTACCTTATAAAGTTTGGGTTTTTCAGGTGACCATAGTTCAAACCCGGAGGAGAACTTAACTTCTGCCAAACCTGAGTCATCAGATTTGGTTTTAAAGTCAATTTTTAATTCAGGAATCTTTATTTCCACGTTTTGCCGGGTTTGCGGCCCATTTAATTTAATCCAGCCCAGCACTTCACTTAACGAATGCTTCTTCAGCTGAATGAAATAGTCGCTTATAAATGAGTTGTCAGTTTCAACCAGATTAACATCACGGGTTATTCCACCATAATTAAACCAGTCGTATCCCAGTCCGGGAATACCATCTTTCAGCCTCTGGTTATTTACCCTTACAACAATTGTATTTCCACCGTTATGCACCGAATTGGTAATTTCAAACTGGAAAGGGGTAAATCCTCCTTCATGTTTACCCAGTAGATTACCGTTCAGATATACATCGGCAAGATAGTTTACAGCTCCAAAATGAAGAAATATCCTCTTATTCTTTTCAGAATTATAATCAAATGATTTTTTATACCAGATAGTTCCTTCATAATATTTTAACTCTGTCATCTGGGAATTAAAATCTCCGGGCACATTAAACGAAGGTCCTCCTTCGAAGGAATACTCAAAAAAATCAGTCTTTTTTTCAGGTTTTCTTTCTTTCCATACCTGTCTCCAGTCGCCTGCACCTGCCGGGTCAATAATAATCTGCCATTTCCCGTCAAGGTTAGTGCAATGCCTTGCTGAAACATTAATCATCGCACTCTGAGCATATATCAGATTGCAGGTGGAAATATTGCTATAAATCATAACTCCCAGTACCACAATTATTGCAATTACCTTTTTTTTCATAATGGTATCTTTAAATTGCGCTATTAATTATCTCATTAATTTAATTTTTCTATTCTGGCAGCCCAGCCTCCACCGGGAGCAAGATGGATGTTCAATTTACTGTCCTTCGATATTTTTATCATTTCCTTTTTATAATCAGTAGCATCGCGATCTGCATTGATACCATCTTTAAAGACTACTGCCTGATAATCCCCATCGCCTAAAAATGAAAAGTCTAGGGTCAGATCTCTTGCACTCCAGTTACTCATCGATCCCACAAACCATGTATCTCCTTTTCTACGTGCAAGCGCTACATACTCTCCTACCTTTCCGTCCAGCGCTACTGTTGCATCAAAAGTGGTTGGAACCCTGGTAATAAAATCCGTACATTCCTGCTCTTTCATATAGATTGTGGGGTTATCGGAAAGCATCTGCAGCGGAGCTTCAAATACAACATACATAGCTAATTGCTGGCAGCGGGTACCCTGGCTCATCGGATTCGAGTTTATTGGCCTGTAATTTGCTTTATTGGAATTTCTCATAGCGCCCGGAGTATAATCCATCGGACCTGCCATCATACGCAGATAAGGAATACTTACGACATAACGCGGCTGATCTTCGATGGCCCACTTATAATTTTCTAATCCCTTAACACCTTCAAAGCCGATAACATTAGGATAAGTTTTCTGTAAGCCGGTTGGCTTATAAACTCCATGATAATCAATAAGCAAATGATACTCAGCTGCTTTCTTTGCAATCTCGTAAAGAGAAGCCACTGCTATCTGATCATCGCGATCAACAAAATCAATCTTAAAGCCTTTAACCCCCATTTTGGAATACAAAGGAAAAATTTTGTCCATCTGCTGTGTCACAGCATACCATGAGGCCCAAAGAATGACATTTACACCTTTCAGTTTGCCATAATCTATAATTTCCTGAAGATTAAGTTCAGGTTTCACTATGGTAAGATCCAATGATTCAGACCATCCTCCGTCAATAATGATATATTTTATTTTGTTGGCAGCAGCAAAATCAATGTAATATTTATAAGTTGGTGTGTTCATCCCGGCTTTAAAATCCACATGAGAAATATTAAGGTCATTCCACCAATCCCATGCAACCTGACCCGGCTGTATCCACGAAATATCTGCTATCCTCGAAGGGGAAGCCAATCTCTGAACCATATCATTATTCAGCAATTCTTTATCCTGATTACTGATAACAACAATACGCCAAGGAAAATTACGCGTACCGTTGACTTTAGCGATATAGTCGGCTCTTTTGACAGGAATATAATTAATTCCTCCATATCCGCCTAGCTTTGCCTCTAAAGGGTATGGAGCATATACTCCCATAAATCCCATATGTGTCTGATTAATATTCAGGTACATACCCGGATATTCTTCAAGATCGGCTTCCAGGATAACAACTTTTTTATTATTTCCGACATCAATTAATACGGGAAGAAACGCTAACGAATCACTGGCAAATTTTGAGATTTTGATTTCTCTATAGAGAGCTTCAAATGACGAATTGAAAATTTTACCATCTCTGTAATCCCACATATATGGCACAAATATTCTGTGATCAGCAGTGAAGTTAAAGTTGGCTTCTTCATTTTTCACAAGAAGTTCACCTTTCCTCTTTGTAAAAAAGCGATATGCCACTCCATCATTATATACTCTGAAAATTATTCCATAATCGCCTTTAAAATTGATTGTTAACTGATTACATTGATCCTGAAAACTCGATTTTATATAATTTACCGCAGCAATCACATTATCTATTTTTTCAGTCTCTGATGATAAAATTTTCACATTTTCACCAAGAACTTCACCTCCTTCCAACTGCAGCGAAATTGATGAAGGTGAAACAATCTGTTGTCCATCAGACTGAACGGACCATTGAAGTTTAGCTCCGGCTTCAACATTCAGATTAATGTTCCCGCCAGGTGATTTTATCTCAAAATTTTTATTCTTTTGTGCGATGAGTATTGTGGAACTCATTAAAAAGAATGCTATTAATCCAATTAGTTTATTCTTCATCTGAATTATTATTGGGTATATACTGAATATATTATTAAATCAAATCTTCTAATTTCAAATAAATCAGTTTTTTCTTGAAATGGCTCATCTTCTTTCGAATTTGTGAATTTTCTTAAGCCAGCTTTTACCTTTGTAGTTCACCGTTGTCCGGATTACCAGGTTGATCAAGCAATTGGATATATGTACTTGGACCTAAATCGGGATTTTTCCATGATGATAATGCCCATACTACCTTTTTATCGGGAGTTACTTCAAACAACTGGACAGTTCCGGCCCATTCCTCTGTGTTTTTATTTCCCGCACACCAATTTGTTATTACCGTGTTTCCGTTGGCGAGTCTGGTAGCTGTCTGGTTATTGTATAATTTAAATGGCACATCAGCCTGAGTAAGTTCCCATACTGTTTCACCCTTTAAATTAACCTCACGGGTATAACTCATTGCGTCTCCTGATATCAAAGTATTGCCGTTATGCAACCTGATAGCTGACCAGGCAGAAGGTGCATCCACTGACCAGACTTCTTTACCGTCGAGAGTGAATTCTACCACTTTTTTTTCAGCAAACAATCCTACCATTATCGTTTTATTGGGGGTTATCCGTACATGCCTGAACTGGCCGTGTGTGCTGGTTGAATTAGTGGGAATCACAATTTCTTTAAGCAAAGTATTAGTAGCGGTATTAAATATCAACACTTTTCCTGGGAAACCATTAAGTACCATAAGTACGCTGTCTTTACCGATTGGCTGACATGAATGGGTTTCAGTTCCTTCAGGGCAGATATACTGCCAGATCAGATTTTTTCCCGGCGTAATTATTCCGGCACCTGACATACAGGCATAGACAATATTCCCATTTGAAAGCAGCGTGGCATCATCGAACTCCTGGATGTGACCTGTAGCTGTTCGCTGGGGAATGGAGTATTGCCAGACAATCTTTCCATCACGTACAAGAAACATTGATTGTGCCGTGGGATTACGTATATCCCACTCACCTACATATAAAAAGGGATGTTGTTTTAATCCATTTCCGGGAAGTATATAATCTTTATTTATTGTTTGTGCTTTTGGCTGAAGACAAAACATCAAAATGATGATAATAAATAACAACTTGTTTTTCATTTTCAGTAGAGTTTTAATAATGAAGTTACTTCAGATAATTACTAATAAATAACTCCCTTGGTTTATAAAAATCTTCAAGCCACTTTTTCGCAAGGGCTCCTTCCGCCTGGTGATGAGGCCGGTAAGGAACAGCGTAAATGAATTTCTGACCCTTTGCCTGGTTGATTGCGGCATAAACGGAAGTTGATGGGCAAGTCATATCAATCAATCCTATCTCGGTAAAAATAATTGCTTTGGAATCCTTCAGAATATTTGCAGCATCAAAATATGGCAGGGCTTTCAACATTTCTTTTTTCGAAGCATCTGTTTCAAAAGGTTGTGGCCAGCCGCCCATCCTGCCATTCAGTGAACCAAACCAGTCGCACATAGCCGGCACAATTGCAACAACTGCACTCACTCTGTTATCAAGACCCGCTGCAACCAGCGCCTGCCCTCCTCCCTGGCTCTCTCCAATAACAAGCAACCGTTTACCATCCCATTCCGGTTGCCGGGTTAAAAAATCTATAGTACGTAACAGGCGCAAGTACATGCCTCTGAAATATACTTCATCCTTGTTTGTTAATCCTTGCAACCAGTAGGTTTTAAGTTCGCCATTTTCAAGATCAGAATAATAGTCGTCCGGCTGATCGTTAAGCATTCCATGTGCATTCAGATCAAAACAAAGTGCGCCCATTCGTGCATACTTCATTGCATTCGCGGGTTCCGACCGGCACCACGAGCCCTTAACTCCGGCAGCATGTACGAGCAATACTATAGGAAGTGATTTTGGAGCTGCATTTTCAGGTTTGGCAAAATAGCCACGAGCAGGTTTCGGCCCAAGGCAATTGACTTCAACGTCTTCGCAACTATAACCTTTATCACTCTCAGTTCCTAAAACGACTGCCTTTTTTATATCCCAGGGAAGGATATTTAAACTTTTTTTGAGGTTATTCCAATAGCGATTAAAGTCTTTGGGACATCTTGCACCTGGCTTTAGTTCCTCAGGATCTACTAACATGCCTAAACTTGCATTTTCTTTCCCGGCCTTCGTTTCGACTATAATGGAACCTGGTTTCCCTGATATGTCTTCATAAACTATCAGGCTATCTTTACCGATAATGACAGTTTTTTGATTGATCAATTGATTATTATTCTTAAAAACTTTTATATGAAGGGTATCCCCTGCCAGGTTTTCTGCAAAAGCCTTAACAATAATTTTCTGACCTTTCCTGTAAATACCTGACTTGTTGGACTGGCTCATGGTAATATCCTGGCCGTAAACAAAAAGTGAAGAACAACTAAGGACAAAAATAACAAAGAGTGCAAAAAAAGATCTTTTCATCTTTAAAGTTTTAGTTTACCATTTATACTATTTCTTTTTTGTCACTAAGGCGCCAAGGCACAAAGGCTCACCAAGGTCATCTTAAGAGAGATTTGTTTTTGGTGAATCCTGACGTTTTAGTGTCTTTATGGTTAAGCATTTTTATTTGTTCCCAAATCGTTTCATAGCTTCTGTAAGGATGGCCTCGGTTGCTGTTGCCCCTGAGCGGGTTGCTCCTGCCTCTCTCATTTTCAACAGATCATCAAGAGTCCGTACTCCCCCGGCACATTTTACCCTGACATTGGGTCCCGAATGCTTCCTCATCAGTTCTACATCTGCCAGAATAGCACCCTTATAGTTGTAGTTACCGTCAGGTTGTTTTACGAAACCATATCCAGTGGACGTCTTAACAAAATCAGCTCCAACGCGTGTACATATTTCGCAAAGATGTATTTTATCCCCGGTTTTGGTCACATAGTCTGTTTCAAAAATTACTTTAACAATTGCATTATTGCTGTGGCAAATATCCGTAACTGCCTTTATTTCTTCTTCAACATATCCCCAGTCTCCTCCAAGAGCTTTGCCAATATTTATTACCATGTCAATTTCTTTTGCACCGTCGTAGCAGGCTTGTTTAGCCTCAAAGATCTTTACTGCAGTGGAACTATTTCCGTGAGGAAATCCTATCACACAGCCAACCGCAACCGAACTTCCCCTGAGTTTTTCAATAGCCGCTTTAACTGCATAGGGTTTAACACAAACAGAAGCTACATCATATTTCATTGCAACTTCACATTGTTTCAGGAGATCTTCATCGGTATGTGTGGGCTGAAGGATCGAATGATCGATCATTTTTGCAATGGTTTTTACAATTGACATCCCTTTATTTTGTTATCAACGATTCTTTAAATTGTCCTCCAAAATCTTCTCAAATCAATGAAATGGATCTTGTTTAATTAAATAGGGTATACAATATTATAAAATAAACTTATATTTTCAGTGTATATTTTTATATTTGAGCTCCATTTTCTGAATAAACCAGCACATATGAAAGATTATAAAAGATTCCTGGCGGAACACAAGATGAGAACTGAAGAAATCAACATTCATAACATGGTTGATTCATTTACATCAGAAATGTTAAAGGGACTTGAAAGTGATGCCGGTTCACTCCGCATGATACCAACATATATTGAGGCAGATAACAAGTTCAAGGTTGATCTGCCGGTACTGGCAATTGATGCAGGCGGAACAAATTTCAGGGCAGCTCTGGTTAAAGTGAGCAGCAGCGGAAAACTTGAAATAAAGAATGTTTTAAATAATAAGATGCCGGGTCTGGAAGGCGAAATATCAAAGGAAGAATTCTTTAACACAATAGCAAGTTATGTGAGACCTCTTGCAGAAAAAACCGACAGGATTGGATTCTGTTTTTCATATCCTTCTGAAATATTGCCGAATAAGGATGGCAGACTTATTTATTTTTGCAAAGAGGTTCAGGCTCCCGGGGTGGTTGGTCAGCTTATTGGCAAAAACCTGCTGGATGCGCTTGGCATGCCGGAAAAACAAATTGTTCTCCTGAATGATACGGTAGCGACTCTTCTTGCCGGCAAATCAGCTTCGATTGGACATGATTATGATTCGTTTATAGGATATATCCTTGGAACCGGGACAAATACCTGTTATATTGAAAACAACCCCAATATTCTGAAAAACAGAAGTCTTGACTCATCAAAAAGCCAGATCATAAATATCGAATCAGGTAACTTCTCATTGGCTCCAAGAACTGATCTCGATCACCAGTTTGACAGTGCCACAACAAACCCGGGAAGTCATACTTTTGAGAAAATGATCTCCGGCGGATATTTCGGCCCGCTTTGCCTTCTGACATTAAAAACTGCGGCAAAAGAAGGGGTCTTCACAAGTGATACAGCCTCCGGGTTATTAGCTTTGCAGGAATTATCCTCCGAGGAAGTTAATATTTTTATAACTGATCCAAAATCTGGTCGCAGCACCTTAAGTTCATTTATGAAGGATACAACTGACACTGAGAGCTGTCTTAATATTGTAAATTGCATTCTGGACCGAGCAGCGTTCCTTGTTGCCGGAAATTTAGCTGCAGTTGTTCTTAAAACAAATAAGGGCAAAACAAAAGAGCGTCCTATACTGGTTACGGTTGAAGGTTCCTTCTATTATAAACTTAACAACCTTAGAACTCAGATTGACAAGTATCTCAGAGCATATTTGTCAGGCGAGAGGGAGCGGTTTGTTGAGTTCATGGAGGTAAAACAATCGAGTCTGGTCGGAGCTGCATTGGCAGCTCTGATTAATTGAAATAAACTAAGACAATTAATTAAAAAGATAACAATGAAACTTAAAATAACGATTTTATCTGTTGCCATACTCTGTATGTTATGTTCTTATAAAATCAATGGACAATCCGGATCGGAGAACAAAGAAAAGGTTAATATACAGAATGAAGGAAAATGGATATCAATTTTTAATGGTAAAAATCTCGATGGATGGATTCCAAAGGTAACTGGTTATAAGTCAGGTGAAAATCCGCTTAACCTCTTCCATGTGGAAAATGGAATTTTAGAAGTTGATTACGGCAAATTCGATAAGTTTAATAATCGATTCGGTCACTTATTCTATAAAGAAAAACTATCGTCCTACATCTTAAGGGTCGAATACAGGTTCCATGGTGAATTGCTGGCTGATGCACCCAGTTATTGCTATCGCAACAGCGGTGTCATGGTTCATTCCCAGTCACCTGAAAGCATGGACGTAAAACAAAACTGGCCGGTGTCTATTGAAGTTCAACTCCTGGGAAGTACCGACTCGGTTAAACAAAAGACTGCAAATATCTGTACTCCAGGCACTACTGTTTATTATAAAGGATCATTTACCAACGAACATTGTGTCAGTTCAACTTCAAAATATTATTATGATAATGAATGGGTTAATCTTGAAATTATTGTACACAGAGGAAAAACTATTTCCATGGTAATTGACAGGGATACCGTTCTTGTAGTTTCCCGCCCCCAGATCGGAGGCTATCTCCTGCCTGAGAACTATCCTGTACCAACCGGAACAGTTCTTGAAGATGGCTACATAGCTCTTCAGGCTGAAGGAACAAATATTGATTTCAGAAAAGTAGAACTGAAAATTTTGGAAGAACCAGGGTTAGAATTAAAATAATTTACCCGGGGAAATCTTTATTTTATATTCAGTATGAAACCATCCTTTCAACTCAAATCAGTTTTTTATCTACAATGTACCTCTAATAGTTAATTGGTCAGGCTCCACGGATAATTCTACTGAATTTCCACAAAGAATGATTGTTGATTATATATGCATTTTTCAATGAGAAGAATAATTGTAATCGGGAGTTCAAATACCGATATGGTAATAAAGACCGAAAAGCTACCAGCTCCAGGCGAGACAATCCTCGGAGGAAAATTCCTTATGAACCCGGGAGGCAAAGAAACGTATAACTTTGTGTAATCTGGTAATTTAAACAAATTGATTAATAAACACATATGAAACAATTCATATTTTTGATAATCGGATGCTTTCTATTCTTTTATGGTTGTTCAAATCATTCAGCCAAAAAGAACGATAAAGTTGTTAAGATCATTTTCGATACTGACCTGGGTCCCGATTATGATGATGTAGGCGCACTCGCATTTCTTCATGCCATGGCGGATAGCGGGAAAGTTGATATTCTTGCAACAGTTTCATCTAATAAGCATAACCTGGTTGCTCCATCTATAAATGTTATTAATACCTATTTTGGAAGGGGTGAGCTGCCCGTCGGAGCTCCGAAAACTGATGGCGTTAATCTTGGATCATCTCAACATTGGGCTGATTCAATTGTAGACAGGTACCCTCACTTGATAAAATCAACGTCTGACGTCGCTGATGCTGTTGAAATTTACAGAAAAACTCTCAGCGCACAACCTGATAAAAGTGTTACAATTGTTACGGTAGGATTTTTGACTAATCTCAACAATCTTCTAAATTCAAAACCGGATAATTTTTCTCCTCTTGCAGGAAAAGACCTGGTAATCAGGAAGGTAAAAAGATTAGTATCGATGGCCGGCAGGTTTCCTGAAGGCAGGGAATTTAACATCTATATGGATTCGTCAGCATCAAAATATGTTTATGAGAACTGGCCAGGTGAGGTAATTTTTACAGGATTCGAGATTGGATCGGAAATCCATACCGGTTTAAAACTGATTAATTCTGATATAAAAAATAGTCCGGTCAAAGATGTTTTCAGAATCAGTATTCCTCTTTCTGCAGAAGACAAAAACGGAAGAATGAGCTGGGATGAAACAGCCGTGCTTATCGGGGTTTATGGAACTGAGAGCTTCTTCGATACTGTCAGAGGAAAAATTGTCGTTAGAACTGATGGAAGCAACGCCTGGGAAAATAGCCCCGATGGAAAACAGTTTTATGTAAAACAAAAGATGCCTGTACCTCAGATAAGTGCATTTATTGAGGAGAGAATGATGCATCAGCCTGTTTTAAAGAAAAGATAGTTACACAGAGAAACACAGAGAAGACACAGAGAGCCACAGAGTTAAGAAAATAACAAAGACAATTTTTACCTCAGTTTACCTCTGTGACACTCCGTGGAACAAATAAGATACCTTCATAAATAAATAATCCTAAAAGATGAAAAAAAATATTCTGCTATTTTTAATCTCAACTCTGATTTTTGCTGCAGTTTCATGCAAAAGTGTACCTGATGGTTTCAGAGCGATTAAACCTGAGGTACTGAAAGACAAAATTGCAGGTGGCTGGGCAGGTAAGATGATAGGTGTTACTTACGGTGCTCCCACAGAATTCAGGGCTCAGAGCAAAATATTCAGAGATTCAATAATATGGAAACCCTCTGATATTAAGGGCAGTCTATGGCAGGATGATGTATATGTTCAACTTACATTCCTGATGTCTATGGATAAGTATGGCATCAATGCGCCTGCAAAAAAATTCCAGGAGATGTTTGCAAAAGCAGGATATCCGCTATGGCATGCAAATATGCAGGCCAGGAAGAATTACTATGACAGCATTTTCGTCCCGGCCTCCGGAAACCCCGAATATAATATCCATGCAGATGATATTGATTTTCAGATTGAAGCTGACTATATCGGATTTATGTGTCCGGGAATGCCTGAGACAGCTTCAGCTATCGCAGAAAAGATTGGCCATATAATGAACTATGGAGATGGAGTATACGGTGGCATTTTTGTTGGAGCTCTTTATTCAGAAGCATTTTTTGAGTCAGATATTCTTAAAATAATTGGAAAAGCGCTGCAATCAGTTCCGGCAGAAAGCGACTATCATAAGATTATAAACGATGTTATTATTCTTTATAAACAATATCCTTATGACTGGCAGCTTGCGTGGAAAGAACTTGAAAGCAAATGGGGAGACGTAGATATTTGTGGCGCAGGTTCAACCTTTAATATTGATGCCAAACTGAATGGAGCCTATATTGTTATGGGGTTATTGTATGGAGAAGGAGATCCCATGAAGACCCTTGAAATTACGACCAGATGCGGTCAGGATTCTGACTGTAATCCTTCAAACGCAATGGCTGTTCTGGGAGTAATAAAAGGATTCAGCGGACTACCCGTTAATATGCGTGAAGGGGTAAAAGCTATCGGTGATTCAATATTCATAAATACGACTTACTCTTTTAATTCTGCCGTAACCAGTACTGAAAAATATGCACGTTACCTTATCACAAGAGATGGAGGAAAGATAAATGACAAAGATATTCTGGTTAAGACCCAGCTGGCAGCACCTCCTGTGGAAGAGGTATCATTCCCGAATGTGGTCTTTGACAAGTCGGTATCGGTCTTTGATAAAACCGGATGGATATTTAAAGGCAGCTGGAAACCCTTTGAAGTAACTTCAGAAAAAGATAAAAAGGTTACGAAACAGTCGATGTACGCAGAGAAAATTGGCGACGAGCTTGATATAGATTTCAACGGCTCAGGCATGTCAATCGAAGGCAACTGGTATAAAGATGGCGGGAAGGCTGATATTTATGTTGACGGGAATCTTCATCGTACAATCGACACTTACTATAATTTTGCCAATCAGCAACATACAGTAAGCATCTGGCACGTTTTGAACCTTAAGCAAGGTGATCATAAGATTAAAATCATAGTTAAGGGAGAAAAACGGTCTGAATCAGCAGGAACAAGGGTCTATATTACTTCTGCTACTATTTTCCGAACTGCACCAAAGAAAAATGAATCATGGAAATTCTCTTTTGAAAAATAAGCTTCAAACTTGAAACTCTAAACATTAAACTTTCTTATCATGTTTATTCCACAAAGTTACACTCTGGCTATAATCCTTTGTTTCATCACAATGATCTGCTGGGGTTCATGGGGAAACACACAGAAGTTAACAGGCAAATCATGGCGTTTTGAACTTTTTTACTGGGATTACGTATTGGGGATTCTTCTGTTTTCAATCTTACTTGGGTTTACCATGGGAAGTACAGGTGAAAGCGGACGGGGTTTTGTTCAGGATATTAAACAGGCGGAACCACATAATATTCTGAATGCCATGATAGGAGGAGCAATTTTTAACGCTTCAAATATATTGCTTGTAGCTGCCATGGCAGTAGCAGGGATGTCAGTTGCCTTTCCTGTTGGAGTTGGAATCGCCCTTGCACTTAGTGTTATTATCAACTATGTTTTTGCTCCCCATGGAAATGCAAGCCTGATATTCGGAGGTGTTGCATTAGTTGTCGTAGCAATTATTATCGATGCAGCTGCGTATAAAATGCATAGCCTTTCATTAAAAAAAGTTTCAGGAAAGGGTATTACATTATCGATTTCAGCAGGTATACTGATGGCTCTTTTCTATCGTTTCGTAGCAAGTTCAATGGCCTCTGATTTTGCGACTCCGGAAACCGGGAAACTGACTCCTTATTCAGCAATTTTCTTTTTTGCTGTTGGTGTTTTTATAAGCAATCTCCTTTTCAATTGGCTGATAATGAAGCGACCCATTGAAGGAAAACCTCTCACCTTCCGGGACTATACCAAAGGAAGTTTCGATATCCATCTGAATGGTGTGCTTGGAGGAGTGATCTGGAATATCGGAATGTCAATGAGTATTATTGCTTCAGGTAAAGCAGGATTTGCGATATCTTATGGACTAGGTCAGGGGGCCACGCTTATTGCCGCTTTTTGGGGTGTGTTTATATGGAAGGAATTCAAGGGGGCATCAAAATCAGTTAACACTCTGATATTCTTTATGTTTATTGCATATCTAACAGGATTGGCATTGCTGGTTTATGCAGGTTCCTGATCAACCTCTACATAAGATCTTTTTCAAATTCCTCCTTGTAAAACATATACCTATTATCGAGAAATCCTATTAATTGCTGAGTATCTGAATAGGCATTACCTAAACATGTGGAAGCTCCGGGAGAAGGCGTTATATTAAATATTATCTTGTCTCCCGACAGCTTTGCCTCTCCCATTTCCAGTTTTCTGGTAGTATTATTTACGATCTGTGGTCTGGTTCCTCCGATTCCTTTGGCAAATTTGAGTTCCTTCAGTTTTAACGAAGGTACAATCATCCTGATTTGTTTAATAAATAATCGTTTACCAATCACAGGTAAATCATAAAGGACATTTAAAATGATATAATTAAAAAGTACTTTATCAAGAATAATATTTAACAAACTTATAATTGGTTTCATGCCGATTCCAAAAGTTTTCCAGTATTCGCGAAAGGTTGAACGATTATGCCTCTCTAACTGGAATATAGGTTTTGCTGTCGGACCAAATCGTGTAACATTTTCATTGTGTACTTCAGGATCGCCATGTACCGCAGCGAATGGCAATTTAGCAACCTGAATAGTATATACCTTACCGTTAAGAACTTTCGGGGCTGTGTAGAAACTGCCTGCCATTGATAAAATTGATAAATTCTTACCATAGCCTAGCGATTTCGCTATCATCAGGCTATGACCACCGGCTGCAACAACAACCACATTTGTATGAAATTCTCCCTTGTTGGTTATTACTGAATAATGATCGGTATTTTTATCAATCCTTAATAACTTTGTATCCAGATGAATATCAACATCAAGATTTGCTTTTATTGCATTATCAACAAATGAATGACAAAGTCTTTTAAAATCAACGGTATATCCATCTTCAGTAACAAGTGCGATTATTTCCTGATCAGGGTCCCTTCCTTCAACAACTCTTGGTTCAATTTTTCCAATCTCATCTCTCTTGATTAATCGAAGATTTGGAAATAGGCTGCTGAATATAGTAAACCTGTTGCCAAGATCTTCGACCTGCTTTTTACCAACTGCCAATACCATCTTAGAGTATTTGCTGAAAATCTTCTGCTCGATATCTGAATGTTTTTCCGATTCAAGATATTTCATCACCATATCAGCCATTTGTTTCACACATTTCGCTTTCTCAAATGAGTAATTGGTTTCGATGTCGCCGAAATGAAGAGTCTGGCTGTTATTATAAGATGCAGAATTTACAAGACCAAAATCGGAATATTTTTCAATCAGGCCAATATTTTTTATGTCAGTATACTTGCTTAAAGTATAGAGTAAGGCCGTTCCCACGACACCTCCTCCGACAATCAGCACATCATATTTTGGAATTGTATTGTTCATCTTGTTAGCCTCTCACATTTAATGGAATATACTCACGATTGCCATAGACATTTCTAAATGCGGGCCTGATGATCCTTTTTGCCGAGAAAGTGAGTTCTTCTATCCGATGTGTGCACCATCCTGAAACTCTCGCAATTGCAAAAAGTGGTGTATAGAGCTCTTTTGAAATATTAAGACAGGCGTAAACAAAACCGGAATAAAAATCAACATTAATACAAACCACCTTTGTTGATTTTTCTCCTTTAAACACTCTGAAAACTTCAGGTGTAAGTTTTTCAACCAAAGCATAAAGTTCAAACTCATCAAGACGACCTTTTTCAATTGCCAGTTCTCTTGCTTTTGTCTTAAGAATCGCAGCTCTGGGATCTGAAATAGTATAGACAGCATGACCTATTCCATATATCTTACCCGAGAAATCATTAGCTTTTTTATTAAGAATCTTTAAAAGATGCTGCTTCACTTCTTCCTCATTAGTCCAGTTTTTTACATGAATTTTCATATCTTCCATCATCTCCAGAACTCTCACATTTGCTCCACCATGCAATGGCCCTTTTAAGGATCCGATCGCCGAAGTGATTGATGAATAAATATCAGTTTCAGAGGAACTGGTTACCCTCATTGTAAAAGTAGAGTTATTACCTCCTCCGTGTTCAGCATGAAGCACAAGCATGAGGTCAAGCAGATCAGCCTCCAGTTTGGAAAAACCTTTACAATCACCTTTTATAAGGTATAGAAAATTCTCCGCAGGAGACAGATTAGCCTGAGGATGACGGATCGACAGGGTTTTTCCTTTATAAAGATGTCGTAATGCCTGATATGAATAGGCAACAATTGTAGGAAACTTGGCAATGATGTTTAAAGATTGCTTAATCATATTGTCGAGAGAAATATCGTCTGGCTTTTCGTCAAGTGTATATAACCCCAAAACCGACCTTGCCAGTATATTAAGGACATCTTTCCCTTTCATGGATAATATCATGTCTTTGACAAAATCGTCAGGAAGAGCCCGCAACGATGCCATATGTTCTGAGAATTCTGCCAGTTCCATCTTATTTGGCAAATGTCCGGTCAATAGCAGGAATACCGTTTCGTCAAAGCCATGCCGGTCCTCATTCTGGAATCCTTTGGTAATGTCTTCTATATCTATCCCCCTGTATAAAAGTCTCCCCGGAATAGCGATTACCTTGCCATCCTCTTTTTTATATCCGACAACATCACCAATATTTGTCAGCCCTACTAAAACGCCTGTGCCATCTTTATTCCTAAGGCCACGCTTCACTTCAAATTCTTCAAATAGCTCAGTTTTAATCTGACATGATGCTCTTACAGACTCCTCCAGCTTTGCAAAATAATTGTTATCTACCATGAGAAAATAAATTTAATAATGTTTAAGATTTGATATTAGAGATTATTGCATCTGCAAATTCGGAAGTTTTTAATAAGGTTGCATTTTCCATCAACCTGTGAAAATCGTAAGTGACCTTCTTACTCTGGATTGTGCATTCCAGAGCTGAATAGATACTTTCAGCCACTTTGCTCCATCCCATGTAATCAAACATCAAAGCTCCAGAGAGAATTACGGATCCGGGGTTCACTTTGTCCTGATCAGCGTATTTTGGAGCCGTCCCGTGTGTAGCTTCAAATATGGCATGCCCGCTTTCAAAATTGATATTGGCTCCCGGAGCGATCCCTATTCCACCCACAATAGCTGCAAGAGCATCCGAGATATAGTCCCCGTTCAGATTTAATGTTGCGATGACAGAATATTCAGCAGGACGTGTAAGAATTTGCTGGAGAAATGCGTCAGCGATGACATCTTTGATTATAACCTTACCTTCCGTTTCAGCTTTTTTCAGCATCTCATCTGCGACCTTTAAACCCTCTTTTTCTGTGATCTTCTTATGCTGCAACCAGGTAAAAACATCTTTCCCGAATTCTTTTTCGGCTAAGGCATATCCCCATTTCATGAACGATCCTTCAGTAAATTTCATAATGTTCCCTTTATGAACAAGAGTCACCGAAGGTAATTTCTTATTAATTGCATATTTAATTGCCTGTCTTACAAGTCGTTCTGTTCCTTCAACAGATACCGGTTTTATTCCTATAGACGATGTATTGGGGAATCTTATAGATTGAACACCCATCTCATCTATCAGAAATCTTCTCACTTTTTCAGTCTCTGGCTTTCCATTCATAAATTCAATACCGGCATAAATATCCTCGGTGTTTTCCCTGAAAATATGCATATCTACTTTTTCGGGATTTTTCACCGGACTTGGGACTCCTTTAAAGTACCTTACAGGTCTGTAACAGGTATAGAGATCCAGAATCTGGCGTAATGCAACGTTTAATGAACGCATTCCTTCACCGACAGGTGTGGTAAGCGGTCCTTTAATTCCAACCATATATTCCCTGAAACTTGCCAAAGTCTCTTCAGGCATCCAGTTTCCGGTTTGTTTATACGCTTTTTCTCCTGCAAGAACCTCCTTCCATATAACCTTCCTCTTACCATTATAAGATTTCCTGACAGCTGCATCAAAAACACGGACAGATGCTTTCCAGATATCAGGGCCGGTGCCGTCCCCTTCGATGAAAGGGATCACCGGATTCTCAGGCACGATTAATTTCCCGTCAATCAATTTTATTTTTTCAGACATTTTTTTTGTTCGATTTTCTAATAATATTTAATGCACTTCCCGCCTTAAACCATTCAATCTGAGATTCATTATAAGAGTGGTTAACCTGGAATTTCTCTTTTGTTCCATTGGAATGGGTAAGTGATATAGTCAACGGCTTACCTGCAGAAAATCCTGACAGCCCTGTTATATCAACTTTATCGCTTTCTTCTATTTTGTTATAGTCATCCTCATTCTGAAAGGTCAATGTCAAAACACCCTGTTTTTTAAGATTGGTCTCATGAATTCTTGCAAATGATTTTACCAGTACAGCTTTAACACCCAGGTATCTTGGCTCCATAGCTGCATGTTCACGTGAGGATCCTTCACCAAAATTTTCCTCCCCTGCCACTATACTGCCTGATCCTGAATCGCGATATGCCCTGGCAGTTCGTGGGACTGTTTCATACGATCCGGAAAGTTGATTTAAAATACTGTTAGTCTTATCATTAAAGTAATTAACGGCTCCAATCATATAATTCTCTGAGATATTTTCAAGATGTCCTCTGTATTTCAACCAGAACCCTGCCATAGATATGTGGTCGGTAGTACATTTCCCTTTGGCTTTAATCAGTAAAGGGAGGCTTAAAAAGTCTTCCCCATCCCACTCTTTAAAAGGTGAAAGCAGTTGCAGCCTTTCTGAACCGGTAGCAATTATTATCTCCTCTCCATTTTGTCCGTGTACAGGTTTCTGATAACCCGAATCTACACTCCCAAAACCATCAGGCGGCAAATTCAATCCTTCAGGTTCAGATAACTGCACCGCTTTACCATCGGCATTTATCAGTGTATCTGTTATGGGATTGAAAGTAAGTTGACCAGAAAGAGCAATAGCTGTAACTATTTCAGGAGAAGCGACAAAAGCATAAGTGTTTGGATTTGCATCATTGCGTTTTGCAAAGTTCCTGTTAAAAGAATGGATGATTGTATTAATTTTATTATTATCTGAATCTTTTCGTGTCCATTGTCCGATGCACGGACCACATGCATTTGCGAATACTTCACCTCCTATTTTTCTGAATAACTCGAGGAACCCATCGCGTTCTGCAATTAACCTTATCTGCTCAGAACCAGGATTAATCGTGAATTCAGATTTTGCTACCAGTTTTTTAGAAAGAGCATCCTTAACCACTGATGCTGCCCGCGATATATCTTCATATGAGGAATTTGTACATGATCCTATGAGTCCTACTTCCACTTCTATGGGCCATTTGTTCTTTAAAACTTCATTTTTCATTTGTGAGATTGGAGTAGCCAGATCCGGTGTATAGGGACCGTTAATATATGGTTCAAGTTCAGAAAGATTAATCTCTATATACTGATCATAATATTTGGCCGGATCAGCATAAACCTCACCGTCTGCTGACAGATGATTCTTATTTTTCAGTGCAAGGTCAGCAACCTCTTTTCTTCCCGTAGCCGAAAGATACTCAGTCATTGAATTATCGAAATCGAAGATAGAGCAGGTAGCCCCTGTTTCAGCTCCCATGTTACAGATAGTGGCCTTTCCCGTACACGAAAGCGATTCGGCGCCTTCCCCGAAATATTCGATAATATTACCGGTTCCCCCTTTTACTGTAAGCAAACCGGATATTTTTAAAATAATGTCTTTGGCAGATGACCACCCACTAAGCTTACCAGTTAGTTTTATCCCTATGATTTTTGGAAATTTCAATTCCCAGCCCATACCGGCCAGCACATCAACGGCATCAGCTCCGCCTACACCGATGGCTATCATGCCCAGGCCTCCTGCATTGGGAGTGTGTGAGTCGGTTCCGATCATCATTCCGCCAGGAAATGCATAATTTTCAAGAACTATCTGGTGAATTATTCCTGCCCCCGGTTTCCAGAATCCTATATCATACTTATTACATGCTGAACTCAGAAATTCATATACCTCTTTATTTACTATTCCGGCTGATTTCAGATCTGCTACCGCTCCTGAGTGTGCAAGAATCAGATGATCACAATGAACAGATGTCGGAACAGCAGTAGTCTCTTTTCCTGCCATCATAAACTGCAATATTGCCATTTGTGCCGTGGCATCCTGCATAGCCACCCGGTCAGGCATAAAATCAACATAATCAATACCCCTGCTGACCGATCTTGTCTGATTCTGAGGATAAACATGGCTGAAAAGAATTTTTTCACTTAAAGTTAAAGGACGCTTCAGCTTTTTTCTTATTTCCAGTATTCGCGAGTCCAACTGTCTGTAAAAAGAATCTATCATCTCAAAATCAAATATCATAAAGCGCTATTTTTTAATAGTTTATTTTCTTATTTGCCCGTTTCCTTCAATAATCCATTTATAAGTTGTCAGAGCCTCAAGTGCCATCGGTCCCCTAGCATGCAATTTTTGTGTTGAAATACCGATTTCAGCTCCAAGTCCAAATTCCGACCCGTCAGTAAATGCAGTTGAGGCATTTGAATAAATTGATGCAGCATCTACCATGTTATAAAACAACTGAATATTGCTTTTGTTCTCCGAAATGATGGCCTCACTATGTTTTGATCCATAATCAGATATATGCTGTATTGCACCTACAAATGAATTAACAGTTTTTATCGCCATCTTATATGATAGAAACTCAGTACCAAATGACTCATTAGTGGCTTTTTGAAGAAGTTCTGAGGGATACTTGCCTCTCAAAGCCTCATAAGCTTTTTCATCTGCATAGATAACAACTCCGGAATCAGGGCAGAGACCTACCAGGTATGCAAGATCATCCAGCCTCTTTTCGTGAATTATCAGGCAGTCCAGAGCATTACAAACGCTCACTCTGCGTGTCTTCGCATTGTTAATAATCGGACGGCCCTTTTCTTTGTCGCCGGACTCATCAAAATATGTGTGACAAATCCCTGCTCCTGTTTCTATTACTGGAATAGAAGCATTTTCCCTCACATAATCAATGAGCCCCCTGCTACCACGTGGAATTATAAGGTCGACATATTCCCTGGCGTTCAATAGTTGTGTTGTTTCATCTCGTCCTGCAGGTAAGAGTGTCAGTATATCCTGGTCAATTCCATTTTTTTGAAGTACTTCCCTAATCAGTTTAACGATAGCAGTATTTGAGCAAATAGCGTCACTTCCACCTTTAAGAATGCAGGAATTTCCCGATTTGAAGCAAAGAGAAAAGACATCAAATGTGACATTTGGCCTTGCCTCATAAATAACGCCGACAACACCAAACGGTACTGAGATCTTTGAAATTATCAGTCCGTTTGCTCTTGTATTTTTCATCAGAATATGACCCAGGGGACTCGGGAGGTCAACTACGTTACGGATATCAGAAGCTATACTATTAATTCTGTCTTCAGTTAGAATCAATCTGTCATATCGGGGATCTGATTCTGCCATCAAAATCAGATCCTTTTGATTCTCAGATATAATATATTTTGAAGTTTCAACAGCCTTTTCGGCAATTAACAATAGAATCTTATCAATAGAATCTCTTTCCAGAACATTTAATTTCCGGCTGGCTTTTTTTGCCTTTATAAACAGATGTGTACAATCCATTAGATAATCGACTAACAGAAAATTAATGTTTATTCCTGGAAAGATGACTTGCTCTTCTCATTAATAACCAGATAATCATAGTGAATAAAAGGTTTACTAAGCTTTTCACCAATATTCTGCTCAGCTTTTTTTGAATCGTATTGCGATTTGCCTAACCCGACATTATTTCCCTCTTCATCAACAATCCTGACAATATCGCCGCTTCTGAAAAATCCGTCAATCCTGGTTATCCCGATCATAAGCAGGCTGGTTGCCTTTTCGTCAAGCAAAGCATCCTTCGCCCCATTATTTATGACTACAGCCCCTTTTGCAAAAGTATCGGAATGGGAAAGCCATTTTTTCACACCGGTTTCCCGCTTACTGTTCGCTATGAAGTGAGTATACGGGACCTCTTTCCTTCTGATAATATCAGTTACTATAGAATCACGCGTTCCGTTTGCAATAAAAACATCAATACCCTGAGCTGCAATCTTACGGGCGATAGAACATTTAGTAAACATTCCGCCCCTTCCAAATCCCGATTTTACTGAAGAGATATACTTATCCAGGTCTCCGGATTCTTCATCTATCCTGGCTATAAGTTCAGTTCCTTTCTTCCCCGGAACACCATTATAAACACCATCGACATTCGTCAGAATGATAAGTGATTTACAGTCCATCATTGATGAAATAAGCCCTGACAATTCATCATTATCGGTGAACATAAGCTCATTAATAGAAATTGTATCATTCTCATTCACAATCGGCAACACATGGTTCTCGATCATGGCTGAAATACAGTTCTTCATATTCAGATAATGTCTGCGGTCTCTGAAGCTCTCTTTAGTCGCCAGAAGCTGTCCAGCCTGAATCCCATATTTACCGAAGAGAAACTGATAGCTTGACATCAGTTTAACCTGCCCTATTGCAGCCCATATCTGTTTGGCAGCCACGATATTTGTCTTTTTTGAAGGGGATACCTCACTACGTCCTGCTGCCACTGCTCCCGATGAGATTAAAACAACTTCGATTCCCTGTTTATATAAAATAGCAACATCCTCAACAATACGCAAAATTCTTCCGTCATTGGGTGAACCATCTGGTTGAGTGATAACATTACTACCAATCTTGATGGCAATCCTGGCAAAATCCGGTTTACTGTTTTTCAATTTATAACTATTAATACCCGTAAAAATATAATTTGTCGCAAAATTAAAAGAAAATGTGAAAATATTATAGCGATATTGAATTTTTCAGAATATTCATCTAATTCAATACTATCAACTATTAAGAAATTTAATAGCTGGTATATGTACAAAATAAAATCGTTTTACAAGTTATGGCAGAAAGTTAAACAGGAATCAAATATATGACATTTATCATGTATTGAATTGTGCAATATAATATTTAAAAGAATTGAATTGATTTGAGATTCAATAAAATTGCATATCAATCCATTGAGTTTCAAGCTATCTAGGAATTAAATATTACTGATTCACCTTGCTCATATTAATTATTCAACATGAATCTCTCCCTGAAGTTTAGAGTCCTCAGATGATGATCCGATAAAAAATTTTACTGTACCTTTTTCCAGAACAAATGAATGTTTATCAATATCCCAGTATGTCAGATCGGAGGCTTTAAGAGGAATGGAAACCTTAACAGTTTCTCCCTTACTTATAAATACACGCTTAAACCCTTTTAAAGCAATACGCGGGCGATCTACTTTTGACTCAGGAAAACTTACATATAATTGAGTCACTTCATCACTGTCGTAATTTCCCATATTCTGAAGGTTAAAAGTGACATTGACCACTTCATTATTTTTAATGGAGCTTTTTTCAGATTTTAATCCTGAATATTTAAAACTTGTGTATGTCAACCCGTAACCAAATGGATACAGTGGTACATTTTTATCATACATATAAGTCCTTCCATTCCTTATATTATAGTCGAGAATCGGAGGCAACTGATCAATTGAAGATATCCATGTCTGTACCAACCGTCCGGCAGGACTGAAATTTCCAAAAATCGCTTCAGCCACCGCATTTCCCATCTCCTGACTCGACTGGCTAACATGTAAAATTGCCGGTACATGGTCTTTAGACCAGTTTATTGCATACGGAAAACTGGATACCATAATAAGTATGGTTTTTGGATTTGCAGCGAGAACCAGTTTAACCAGGTCTTCCTGTTCAATCGTAATTGCCTGCCTGTCAATATCTTCACGACCATCGCTTGCTACATGGTTTTGTCCCCAGCCTAATCCATAACCAAGCGGATGGTTACCAATGCATACAATAGCAATATCACTTGCCTTTGCAGCAATTACAGCTGAATCAGCTTTATTACTGGCAGCAAACCTCACTATAATATTTTCACCAGCAGCATTTTTAATACCTTTTAAAATACTTATTCTGTAAGGTGGTGTTCCGGAATACCAGTCTGATATAACAGTGTTTGCAGAGGGGCCGATCACGGCTATTGATTTTATCTTATCCTTCTGAAGAGGGAGAAGCATATTTTCATTCTTAAGCAGTACGATTGATTTTTCAGTGGCCTTTCTGGCCAGTTCCCGTGCCTCCTCCCTTGTCCAGGGAGCAATAGTATCTGCAATACCTATTTCAGTGTAAGGATTTTGTTGTGAATTATCCAATAATCCTAACTTAAGCAGAACTCTGAAATTTCCATAAATAGCTTCTTCAATATCTTTTTCAGTTATCAATCCCTTTTCCAAAGCATCTTTAATTGAAGGTCTGTAATCATCGAGAAACATTGTTATTCCGGCTTTAATACATTCCGCGGCAGCTACTGGTAAAGAAGAATAAAATGCATGGGTGGTAATAAGTTGTTTAAATGCGCCTCCATCAGTTGATATTATACCTCTTAATCCCCACTCTTTCATTGTAACGTTACGCAGGACCGGATTAACTGTACAAGGAATACCATTATATTTATTGTAGGCAGCCATAAAAGCCTGAGATCCGCCTTCAGTTACACCTTTATAAAATCCATAGGAATAATATTCACGAAATAACCTTTCATCAAAATCAGAACTGGTATATACACGGTTATTTTCATTGCTGTTTGCAAGGAAGTGTTTCATGAGCGAGGCAGTTTTCCAATAGACCGGGTTATTTCCCTGTAGTCCTTTAACAAAAGCAGTTACAAGAGTCCCCGTCAGGAACGGATCTTCACCATAACACTCTTCTGTTCTTCCCCACCTGATATCCCTTCCCATGTCTGCATTAGGGGAAAAAACTATCAATCCTGAAATTCCGAAATTTTTATTCTGGGCAAGATACCTGCTTTCAGTGGCCTCCCACCCTGCAACCTTTTGAATCATTTCAGGGTCCCACATTTCAGCAAGTCCAATTGCCTGTGGGAAGGTTGTTGTTGGGGAAGCTTTAGCTCCCTTCACCGACCAATTCGCAGGACCACTGTAAGCCAGGCCATGAAGTCCCTCAACAGTACGGGTTCCTTTTATTCCAAGACGGGGGACAGAAATTCGTGTAGAAAGACAATTTATTTTCTCATCTAAAGTCATAAGCGAAATCAGATTTCTAATCCTCTTATCCTCAGATAGATTTATATTCTGAAATGGATAAGATTGTGCATGCGTTATTAACGGCACTAACCCCAGAATGAAAATCAAAAATGCTTTTTTCATCATGTAAACAATTAATACTTTAATATAAGAACTTTCCAGAACTCTAATTTACAATTTTGTTAAGTGAAATGCCAACAACCAATTGATATTTTAGATGATTAATCGAAAAATTTCAATCAAAGAATCCAAATTGCTGTTAACAAAATTTTGTTTTTCGGTCCATGCCCCAAATGGGGGTCAGGTGGTACAAAGTCAGGTCGGATGAGCTAGTTACCGGCTTATTTAACCTTAATGATTTTCTGAAATGAAAAAAGTTTTCCGTCCAGTGTAATACCCTGAATATTAATCTTATAATCTGCTTTATTATCCGAACTCCAGAATTCAACTCTTACCTTGCCATCCTCGTCCGGTTTAACTGAAGGATTCCAATAGAGTGTATTTCTGAAATCCGGAATCCGGCTTTTCTTTAACGCTGTAGATGAATAATCGGGCGAAATAAACGAATTGACAGGATCTATTACTCTGTATGACAACCTTATAGCATAATCTGGAAGAGTCGCATTGCTAAAATCTCCTGCCTTGGTTATAATGTTCACAATTCCATAAAAAAGGTAATCGCCAACGAAATACCTTTCTCTGATAACATCAATTTTTTCAACAATCTCAGGATCAAGTCCGGCTATTACTGCGGGATCTTTTACTGCTACTCCGTCAATAAATAAGTCAGGTGGTGTTTCATAAACTTTATTATATTCCGGATCAGAAACTGTTATTTCATAACCAGATTTTTTATTTTTCAGAAAGACTCCGACTATAAGTTCGAAGAAGACCTCTTGCATGACGGGAAGAGTAATGTAGTCTTTCATATTCAATTCCTGATCAGGCTTCCCATAAAATCTTTTTGTCTTCGGCTGCGAAATAACTGGTCTGATTGGTTCTCCAATAGAAGAAGTTCCATAAATTTTCCTTACCTGCTGGTTAACACTCCAGGTTGAAATATACCCGGGTGTCGGTTTGCTGATTGAATCAACCAATCTCTCTGATTTAAGATATTTATCCGAAAATGATGATTCAATAATTACAGATTGGTTTTTAGTTACTTCATCAGGTTGGATAATTAAATCATTAACCTTATCATCGATTTTAATTTTGAAGCTGAAATTCCCTTCCCTGTCTGTTTTGGCATATTGAAAATCAGCTATTTTACCAGGGTATGATAATAAAATATACTTACCGGAATCTTGCTTTTTCTGATCACCGGTTAAAAGTTTTCCCGAGACGTAATGATCTTCTGCTTCAATTTTGTATTTATAAACATGCGGTTCTCCTGATAAGATAGTATTCCAGTCTAACCAGTTACTATTCACAGTCTGAAGAAGACTATCAATGATTTCGGGAGTTATCTTGTTAACTTTTACACCTTTAAACGGATTCCTTTGCAACAAACCAAATTCGGTGCCAAAGATCATATAATCATTAATATCCGGGAAGGACAGGTTATTTGTTTCCGAGACAACAGATATGCTTAAATTAGTTGAATTCAATTTATTTGGTATTGTACCCGGAAATGCAAAATCAAGAGAAATTTTATCCCTGAGCCCTGAACTGTCGGTCGACTGAATCGTTACAACAGGGTTCTCTTTTTCAGAGGTATAAATGAACCTTTCACCAACAGGCTGACCTTTTGCATTAAAAACAGTTATTTGATTAATTCCGGCAGAAAGTTGATTTTTATTAATAAAGATTTTTGCGTATCCATCCGTTGTCCCCTCAGAGCTTACATAGTTAATATTTCCATGAGTCTGAATAAACAGATAAAACTGATTTCTATTCTCAGAACGATATTTTTCATCAGTTACAACATCTATTTCCACGACATCTGATTTCAGATTATCTACTTTCAGAGTAAGACCGGCGTTCGAGGCAGCAGGATAATTATCAGGGCCAGTGTGTTCTGAAATTTTCTTTCCTGAATTTATCTTTTCTTTAAATGACCTGGAACTGAATGCATTAAAGACATGAATATCCTTTGTGAAGCAATTAACCGGCATAAAATTTTTCATCCAGTTGGTATATGCCCTGATTGTATATATCCCGGTGCTCAATGTATCCGGAAGAACAATCTGTCCCGGGCCAAAACCTTCCTCAAGAATTATCCTCTTTTGTACGATTGGCCGGTTCTCGGGGTTGAGCAGTTCAAAGTAGGCAATTTTACTACCAGATGAAGCTTTAAAACTTTGCCTGTCAATCAAATAAATATTAAACCACAGATCTTCTCCTGATATATATTCGTACCTGTCAGAGTGTATATATATTTCTTCTCTGGGAACCGACGAGGTATAATTCAAAAATTTTTGACGAAGATAATCTGTCATATTCGCCGGAATCTGACCATAAATACCATGCAAAAACAGGAAATGAATCAGAATAAAAACCGCTGGCCTTAATTTTTTTATCATTTATTATACTTTCGTCGATAGTCCATTACTTACCTTCATCCCAGTAATCAGGTTTAATAGTTGTGCCTCTGACGGTACAATCTGCACAACCTTTGGTACGTGTTATAACTCTGTAAGGAGGCATAAAATTGGTTATTATTACCCAGGCCCCTACATTCAGATTTGGAATATTACCACCTCCGAAAACAGTATCAGCAATACAGACAGCATTATTGAATGGGTCAACAATGCCAGCAAAACGATCTTTTATAAAAATTCTTTTGGATGAGTTGGCTGAAACGCTGAAATAACCCATAACCTTTTCATTTGGATCATCAACACAATAAACATTGCTGGGAACACTTGAAGGTATCATGTCATAAAGACCGCCTACCTGTTCTGACATATTTTGCAATTTTTCCCAATAGAGGTACTCATCTTCATTCAAAGAATATTGGTTCACTAATAAACTGTATTTTAGCTCTAACCTGTCTGTCTGATTGGAAATAAAAAGTAGAGGAAATTGTTCGATCTTGTCCTGTTCAAGAACAGAAGTGTTTTTTATATTAATCACACTGGAATTATTCGATATCCAGCATACTTGATTCGGTACCTGATATGGAAGATGAAATTCCCAGGTCTCAGAATACTCCCATCGGAAGAACTTACACGCATTTGCAGGATCATGTGTATCTAAGTAAATCTGGCAACCCTCCTGAGTCGTGATGCCATCAGTTTCCATAATTGCCTTCTTTTCATAATAAACGCTGTCGATACGTGGAACAGGTTTCATCTCCACTGGGTATGATTCGTAATTATGAGTATTATTTAAAGTGTTTGTTTGGATGTGTAAAGAATATTTTCTCCCTATTTCTCCCTTAAATATTGCCGGGTCCGTAACATAGGTTCCGGAATAAGTTTCGCTGAGGAAGTATGTATTGCCAAGATCATCGGAGATTGAAACAATACTGCCATTTACCGGGTTTGCCGTGTTTTTAGTTCCAAGAGGAAGGGATCTTGACAGTTTTACAATATTTACAACCGGCTGATCAGTTATCAAACCTTCAACAACAAGTAACTGTTTATCTTCATTCGTTTGAGGAACAAACTGGGTGATACAACTGTTGAAAAAAAGAAAGATTAAAAAAAGAATAAAACATTTAAGCTCCATACATTTTCTTATAAGTCGCTTGAAAATCAAATTATTGCGATTATATTGCTTCATAATTATTTAAAAATCAAAATTAAAAGTAACAGAAGGAATTGCTCTGCCAAACACTGACAGTTTGTATCCATTAACCATATTCCCTTCATTTTTAAAATAAATTGAATATACGTTTTCCCGTCCGAGGAAATTATAGACTGAGAATGTCCAGTTAGGATGAGCAATTCTATGCGACCTGAGGTTCCCGCTCACTTTTAAAGAAAGATCAAGCCTTGAATAATCAGGAATTCTGTATTCATTCCTGTCCGAATAGGTTACGAGCAACTTATCGCTTATATCATATGTAGCCACAGGATACGTTATCGGCCGGCCTGTGCTATATGTATAGTTTGCCGAGAAGCTGAAACGGCGGGAGAACAGATAATTAAATGTAACAACAAGGTCATTGGGTTTATCAAAATTGGCAGGAAACCACTTTCCTGAATTAATAATTTCGTCACTAAAAGTTCCTATGCTTTTAATGAAGGTCCTGGAATATGTATAACCGATGCTGTAACGGGTTTTTCCTTCTGTCTTCTTAAGTACCAGTTCCAAACCATAAGCTTTACCCTTAACGTTTACGATATCCTTCTCAATGTTATCATCCATTATCAGATTTGTACCTCCCTTAAAATCAACCATATTCCTGATTCCCTTATAGTATACCTCGGCAGAAGCTTCGAAACTATTCTTAAATAACAATTCATAAAAGCCTAGTGCAACCTGGTCGCCTATCTGGGGTTTCAGATAATAATCGCAAAGTTTCCAGGTATCTGTCGGAGATATTGATGTTGAATTTGAAAGCAGATGCAGGTATTGTCGTGTTCTGTTATAGTTTATCTTAAAGGAATTCTTGTTGGAAATACGGAAATTCAATGAGACTCTTGGCTCCAATCCTCCATATTTGCTGGAGACTTGACCAGACTTAAAATTTAAGGTGTCGATAATTGTTGATGTGCTTTTTGAATAATCAGGATTATAGATCATAACCGATTGTGGACCAAAAGAGTAGTAAGCTGACATCCTCATACCGACATTAACCGACAAATAGTCTGTCAGAAGAAATTTGTCATCAATGTATAATGCTCCTTCCCATGCCCGTTGTTTTTCAATTGTGTGTGGTACAATAAGTGATGAATCGCTGTTTGGAAGATAACTCCCCGGAACAATAGCATATCGTTTAATGTCGAGACCAAAATTAATCTCATTTCTTCCAAGGAACCAGTTAAAGTCTGCGTTGAACCCGGTATTATTTACTTTATGTGAAAGGACAAATGCTTCTGCCGGTATACTCTGGCTCGAAATGTCATAATTATAAGAGCTGTTGTTAATTGAAAGAGCTGAAAAAAACCTGCTTGTGAAAAAATGACGCCATTTTAATGCAAGAATATTGTTGTTATAACTGTATACGGTGTCGGAGTTGAACTTGAAAGAGTCGTGACTGGTGTAGGCAGAAAAGTCTATTTTATTGTTTTTATTTAAGTCGTAAGTGAGTTTGCCGTTCAAATCATAGAACGATGCCCTGCTATTGTGCAGAGATGGATTATGAATCAGGCCGAAAATCCAGTTTGAGTAAGTAGTACGTGCAGTAAGGATATAAGTAAGGGTATCTTTTATAATCGGCCCTTCTAATGATATATGTGCGGTTATGGGACTTATACCTGCACTGCCGGCAAATTCATTCCTGTTTCCTTCTTTTGATCCGATATCGAGAACTGAAGAGATCCTTCCTCCATACCGGCTGGGGATCCCTCCTTTATATAATGTAACATCTTTTATTATATCGGAATTGACTGCAGAAAAGAAACCAAAGAAATGTGAGGAATTGTATATTGGCGCCCCGTACAGCAGAATCAGGTTCTGGTCAGCTGAACCGCCTCTTACGTTAAACCCTGCTGAACCTTCGCCAACAGACTGAACACCAGGAATTAACAGAACACTTTTTATTATGTCAGATTCGCCCATAGATGTTGGCAACAATTTGAAGGCTGCTATATTGATTTTTTCTGCTCCGACTTCAAACCTCTGGAGTGTAACACTTTTCTGAGCTGACACAATTGTTTCTTTTAATGGAATCAAGACACTGTTCATCTCAATATTGAGCTCACCGCTTCCATAAAGATTCAGATTGACAATTTTTTCTCTCATCCCGACGAATGAGAACTGGAGCATATGAACTCCCCGGGCCGCTGTTAAAGTATAAAATCCATACTCGTTGGAGATTGTTCCTATTGAGAGTTTCTGAATGAATACAGTCACTCCTGCAACAGGTTCCTTAGTTGACTTGTTTTTGATATATCCTGAGATAACTACATTCCCGGCTTTGTTTTTTTCAGCCGGATTCCCGATTTCCACCGATGCATTTCCTGCTATCTGCTGGCTTTCGGATGAGCCTGAAAAATCAGATGGAGGAAGGAACTTAGTACTTTTATCTTCTACAGTATTTGAGACTTTAACTGCATAATTATTGGTAATAACAACATTTCCAAAATCATCAATATAATAATAGAGAGAAGTACCTTTCAGAAGATTATCCAAAACGCATGAAAGCGTGGTACAACTCTGATAATCTCCTAACTTCAGATCTTTTACCCAATCATCCCTGTAAAAGAATTTTACAGGAAGAATACTCTCCACTCTTGTAACGAAATCTATAAATGAAATATCCTTGTAATTTGATGTTATCCTGTATTTTTCCTGAGCCCCAAGATTTACTGATAAGAACAATATTAAAATGAGTATATATATCTTTAATTTCATGAATACAGGTCTAGTGACTTATGCTATCATAAAAACGTATTACCTGAACGAAGCTTTCTGGTTCCATTTTTGAAATCTTCAATTTATTCTTTTTTATGAAATCCTTAATTTGGGCTTTATCTTCATATAAAAGCTTTAGTAATTCCCTTTTATTGTTTATCTGATGAACTATTCTTTCTTTCTGAAAATAGATACGATATGTCTGAAAAAATAAATCATACTTATTATCAACAGCAAGTATTTGAATCTCTTTCTTGTACTTTACATACAGTGCTGATTTACCTTTATATAATACATTAACATAACCTTTAATACCTGTCAGACTGTCTTCCAAAGCGTTTTTAAACCTGTACGTATTATAATTATAAACCAGAGCAAAACTGTCAACCATTTCCTTATTCAGCTGCAAAATAGAACCATGATTTGTAAGTGTGATTATCTCATCATTATAAATATCATAACTGATGCCTAAATTATTATATGATTTACCATTAATTGTCAATGAACCTGGCAAATAATCATTGGAAAAAAGGAATTGATCTCCCTTGATATTATGATAAAGATTATGCCATAATTTACCATCATAAAGAATCTGATTTTCTTTAAGAGAATCCTGCTGACTTATTTGAACTGGAAGAGGTTGCCCAAATCCCGGGTTACAGTAGAAAACTGCACCAGTAAAAATGGTCAATAAGAATATTAAGAATAGATTATTTCTATGCATTATAAGGTCACTAGTAGCTAATTAAACATCCCGGGCAGATTTATAGGATTGTTTGTCTTAATATATTCATATACCACCAGGGAAGTTCAGCATTTTTAAAAATAGGATTTAAGTTTATGGTTTATTTTCATTTGACAATCGGTACAAGCAAAATATTCCGGTAAGGTTTTTTTGTTTAAATTATCGCCCCAAGGGAAATAAGGCCCGGAAAAAAATATTTGTAAGAATCTGTTACTAATGAAATCGAATCAGTGACAAACAGGATAATTGGGGTCTTTATTGGATTGGGATTCTCAAATAAAAGATGTTTTGATAGCTGCTAAAGATATTAAAAAGTTCATCGGTTGGTAAGACTGAATTATATGAAAGTTGATAATTTAATATAATTTAACATTTCAGCTACTTAAAATTACTCCTCAGATTTCTTCAGCTCACGTACCGGCTTATCAAGAATTTCAAAATCAGGTAATACATTTTTATTATCTGTCGCTTTTAATTGTTCCAGTTTTCTTCCGGCAGGTAGCACCCGGCTTTCCCATGAGCCAATTGCATCATTATAACCTTTCAGGGCAGTTTTTAAGCCTCCGCCTACTTTATCAAGATGATCGGCAAACACATTTACCCTTCCATAAAAGTCCATTGCAGCTTCCATGATCTGTAAAGCATTTTCTGTAATATTATGTTGTTGCCAAGACATTGCCACCGACTTAAGAACTACAATCAGAGTCGTTGGCGTGGTTAAGATTATTTTATTATTCATTGCATCCTGGAGCAAAGTCTTATCCGTCATCAATGCCACATTCAATGCAGATTCAACCTCCATGTATAACACAACAAAATCTGGAGTATTCTGGAACTGGGACCAGTACTGCTTTTTGCTCAGCCTGTTAACATGGTCCCTCAGGTCTTTGGCATGTTTCGCAAAAAGAAGATTCCGTGAATTTTCATCATCGGTTTCGAGTGCCTGCAGATATGCATCGAGTGGCAATTTTGAATCAAC
>Ga0182027_10000750_pt1 | contig 55297 bp, 47 predicted proteins | sample 712E1DmetaG_FD_121300 | JGI IMG/M metagenome (GOLD analysis project Ga0182027, IMG submission 121300) | Permafrost microbial communities from Stordalen Mire, Sweden - 712E1D metaG (Illumina Assembly) | ecosystem: Environmental > Terrestrial > Soil > Wetlands > Permafrost | place: Sweden...
GGAATGCAAGGTCATTGATGGGAAGCTGGTCGCCAAATACAACTTCTTTGTCCTTGAGGTCGTCAAAGCGTGGATTGACCCATCGAGGAAACATCCGCGGACGATTCATCACCAAGGGGAAGGTGTGTTCATGGTTGCTGGCCGGACGATCAATTTGCCTTCCAAAATAACTTCCCGCGCTAGGAAATAAATGCGTCAGTGGGGTAAACACCCCATATCATCCTGCTGTTTTCCAAGCTATGCTTTTACCGTGAACTCCAGCCTAAAGAAGAAGACGCTGACGGTTAGCCGTCAAGTCGCACGTTATTACATTTCGAGGACCACGCCGTTTAGCCGTTTCTTGAAAGGAGCCCCATGAATAGAACCAAGTTGTCAGCTTTGAAGTTTGCACTGTTGTTGGGCACGATCAGTATGTTGCTCTCAGGATGCTTTGTCTTCCGAGGGGACGATCGTGATCGAGGCGAACGGCGCGGTTATGGCAGCGACGCAGAGCGTCAACATGATGATCGGGATCAACATGAGAATGGGGATCACCGCTAGTAATCCATCGAGTTGAGCATCGCTCGGGTTAATCGGCGCCGGTCAGTGGGGTCAACGCTTCACTCTTCACACAAGGCATTTCCTAGCCGCGAACCCGGTCTCGACCATTTATTTCACGCTTGCATCTTTTCAGGCTGCGAACACACTCGCGCACATCAATGGTCTGGAAACGAAAAGCCACGGGCGGAACTCTCGCGGTAATCGGCTACATACTCTCGCCATTGTCGTGGTGGAACGATATGTTTGTTAACGTTCCGCTGGCGCTGGTCTTCGCATGGCTGGTAAGTTTCTTTTACAGGCCGGCGTTTGGGGCCTGCGTGATTGTCGGCTATTGGCTGACGAACGTGCTGGGCTTCGTGCTCATGCACAAAGGCGCGGAGAAGGTTCTGTCCGAAAAAGACAAGGCGTATTCCCGCCGCGATTTGCTGAGAGATGTGTGTATTTCGCTGCTCTACACCGCTTTAATCGTAACGCTCCTGAAACTGAAAATCCTCCAGCCAATCGAGTATTACTTCAAGACTCTGTAGTTTTTGTAACCCCGTCATGCGGGGTGGTAAACCTTTGCGCCTCTGCGTGAGACTGTTGTTAGTTCGGCCGCACCCGGCGCGGGCGGCCGCCTAACACAGAGGAGTGTTTGAGGACAGCACGCGTTTTGGCGGCGTCCCAGCGGCCGGCAATTGGGGTTGAGCACTTCGGGCATTTGCCATCGTCGGTGAGCCGATACTCCCACACTTGAAACCCGTACCGTTCAATCAATAATTCATGGCACTGCGGACAGTACGTGCTCTCGCCGCCATCGATTTGTCCCGGCAGGTTGCCGGCATAGACATACCGCAAACCCGCTTCCCGCCCGATCTCGCCCGCTCGCACAAGCGTCGCCGCCGGCGTCGCACCTCGATCCCGCATCTTGTAGTCAGGATGAAACGCCGTGCAATGCCATGGGATATCAGGCGACACATTTACCAGGAACTTCGCCATTTGCCGCAGTTCGTCTTCGCTGTCGTTGAATCCCGGCACGATCAGCGTTACGACCTCAACCCAGAATCCTTTGGCCCACAGCATCTCGATAGTGCGCAGCACCGTGTCGAGCTTGCCACCGAGTTGACGATAGTCGCGGTCATTGAAGCTTTTCAGGTCAACCTTGTAGAAATCCACCCACGGTTTGAGGTAATCGAGCACTTCCTCGGTCGCATTACCATTGGACACGTATGAGGTGCGCAACCCGTGTTTGCGCGCTTCCTTGAACACGTCAACTGCCCACTCGCTGGTAATCAACGGCTCGTTATACGTGCTGCTGACCGACGCCGCGCCATGCTCGACTGCCAGCGCGACGATCCGCTCCGGGCTGATCTTCGTGACAGGCGCGCCACTCGCCGGATCGCGCAGCGTCTGTGTCGTCACCCAGTTCTGGCAAAAGCTACAGTGGAAATCGCAACCGAGCATCCCGAAACTCATCGCGACCGTGCCCGGCAACGCGTGGAAGAACGGTTTTTTCTCGATTGGATCGGCATGCAGACCGGCGACGTAACCGCGCGGAACGTACAACGTCCCGCCCCGGTTAAACCGGACCCGGCACACGCCTTCGTGTCCATCGAGGATCAGGCAGCGATGGCCGCACGCGTAACAACGCACCCGGTTGTCATCGAGCCGTTCGTACAACTCGCCGGGCTTCGCCAACATTTCGCCGAGTGTCAACATTAGGGCATCCGCCTGCGTACCTAAGGACGCCTCCTATTTCGAAAAACTATAGCCCCTCCGGGATGTGCCGTCGAGTCCACGCAGTATCGGATTTAAGTTAGCTCTTCAGCGCGATCACCGCGAAGGTCAGCCACGTCCAATTGGTTGTTTCGCCGTGGCTCATTTCGTTGTTCGTGGCCCGTTGGTCCAGTCGTTGTTGATGGCGAGCCTATCGTTTCAAACTCACTCCCCGCCTCAGGAACGTGGGCACATCGAGGTTCTCGCCCTCGTACAATGTCGGCTCGCTCTTGTCGAACCGGCCGCGGCTGATGTTATCCAGTGGCAGAATTTCCTGTTTCGGTACTGCCGGTTGTTTCTTCGGTTGCGGGGCTTGGCTCGAATCCGATTCGAGGCTGGCCTTCGAGTCCTTCGAGGCTGGACCGGGTGTCTCGCCCGATGGACCTGCGGACGCCATAGGTGCGGCCGGTGCCGGTACAGATCGGACGCCGCGGTTCAGGTTCATCCTGCTCAGAGCCGGATTAATTTCGTTGGGATGAACTCGCGCGGAAACCGGTTTATAAGGAAGTGATGATATCGCACGATGCGGTGTCAGCGCCACGCCTGCGATCACCGTTACCGACAGTTTGTCACGCATCGTCTCGTCCGTCGCAGCGCCCATGATGACGTGCGCGCGGCTGGCCACGCGCGAGATCGGCTCGACCGTCTTCTGCACGTCCACCAGCGTCAATTCGGGTCCACCGAGAATACTCACTAGCACGCCTTCGGCACGCGCGAGCGCTTCGGCGTCGAGCAACGGGTTGTCCAGCAACATCTTCACGGCGGACTTCGCCTTATCGGAACCGCTGCCCTCGCCGCAACTGAACAACCCGTCCAGACGCTTCGTACCAAGGGTTGCCCGGAGATCGGCGAAATCGAGATTGATCAGGCCGCGTCGTGAGAGCAACTGCCACACACCTTGTGCGCCACCAGCAAGGGCCTCGTTGCCCCGCGCGAACGCCTCAATGGCAGTGGCGTTCTCGCCAGTGATCTTGAATAGTTTGTCGTTCGGTATGCAGATGACCGCGTCTGCGTGCGTCTTCAACAGTTCCAGGCTGGCCAGCGCTTGTTGCCGGCGCCGTTCGCCTTCAAACCCGAATGGCAACGTCACAAACGCCAGCACCAGCGCGCCTTGATGTTTCGCCATTCGCGCCAGTACCGGCGACGCGCCGCCGCCCGTGCCGCCGCCAAGGCCCGAGATAATGAACGCTATGTCCACATTCCGCACCGCGGCCGCCAACCGTTCGTTGTCCAGTTGCGCCGCACGGGCACCCAGCTCGATATCGCCGCCCGTGCCCATTCCGTGCACAACCGCTCCGCCGATCTGGATCGTCTCGGTCGCGCCCGCCGTGCTGAGCGCCTGCAAATCGGTGTGGATGGCGACGAGATCAAGGCCAGTCAGTAGATGCCGTCCAGCTTCACGCGCCGACGCGATGTAACGGATGGCGTTGCTGCCGGCACCGCCGACGCCGAACACTTTCAGCCGAAATCGTTTCGGAGTCTCATTCTTTTTGTCCATGGTCTCAGCCTGCTTTTCAGAAGTGGTTTTTGCGGGCGAACCCGCTGCGGGCGCCGAAATCTTGTTTGGTGTGGTCATGGTGCCGTTCTCCTCAGATAAATACGCGCACTTTGGCAACAAATTGGTGAAATTTCTGACCAGCGCGTTGCCACACGGTCGGCGGTTGGTGCTGATCGCGCTGCGAGTACAACGCGTACCGCGTCAGGCCGATGGCCGTCGAAAACTCAGGGCTTTCAATCGCTGCGGTCGGGCCGCTGACCCCTGCGGGCCGGTCCGTCAATTTGCCGCTGCCCCCCTCGCTGGGGCCGATATGGATCGGAAGTCCGCCAAACACCTGGTATGCGAGCGCCTCCAAACCGCACAACCGTGAGCAGCCGCCCGTGATGAACACGCCCGCACCGAGATAGTCCAACAGTTTCTGCTTTTCCAGTTCCTTACGGATGAGCGTCAAAGTCTCTTCGGTGCGCAGGTTGATCAGGCGACAGAGTTGTTGCTTCGAAACAGTGCGGTCGGACAAGCCGACCTCGCGTTTCATGGAGATTTCTTCGTCCCACTCGGGCACTAACACACTGCCGTGCTCCAGCTTGAGGTGCTCGGCGCGGTTCATGGGAATTTTCAGGCCGATGGCGATATCATTGGTGATATGATCGCCGCCGACGGCTATCACGCCGCTCTGCTGCACCGTGCCCTCGCGATAGACGATGTAATCAGTCGTGCCGCCGCCCATGTCAATGACCAGCGCACCGAGTTGCTGGTGTTCGGTCGTCAATACCGCCAGCGCCGATGCGAAGCTGCTGACAGCGATGTTTGCCACGTCGAGCGGCACCTGCTTGATGCATTGGATCGTATTCATCAGGCGGTTGCGCACGCCGTGAATGACATGCACTTCCGCTTCGAGCCGCGAGCCGATCATGCCGACGGGGTTCTGGATGCCATCGTGACCGTCCACGTAGAAATGCTGGCGAATGGCATGAATCACGACGTGGTCCATCGGGATGCTGACCGATTTGGCGTTGCTCATCACGTTGCGGACATCTTCCACACTGATGGTGCTCTCCTCGTTGGTGACGACGACGCTGCCGCGGTTGTTGAAACTGCGGATGTGTCCACCGGAGACGTTGGCATAAACGTTATGGATCTCAACCCCCGCGCTATCCTCGGCGGCGCTGATGGCGCTTTGGATGCTGTGCACCGCGGCCTCCATATCCACAATTTCCCCTTTTCGCACGCCTTCCGAGGCCGCCTGCCCCACGCCGATGATCATCAGGTTGCCATCCTCAAGCACCTCGCCGACCACGACAAAGACTTTCGAGGTGCCGACTTCCAATCCCACGATGATTCTGTCTTTGGCCAACATGTTTCCCACCTTTTGTTGTTGTCTGTCTAATTGATAAACGTCACGGGCACGCCGCGTTCCACGGTCAAATCCACCATCTGCACCGTCTTGCGGCGTTGCTGCGCCCAACTCAGAACCACCGCCAGCCGCCGTAACTGCTGCTGAAGGTCCTGCGGATCGAACTTGATCACCGATTTTTGACGGGTCGTCACCGTCAACAACTGTGTCTTCGACAAATCAATCTGCCCCACGTCCACCACCGAACACACCGCTGATTGCGCCAGCTTGTCGAGCAACTGCAACGCCTGATAAACTTGCTCCGACTCAACGCGTCGCCCAACGCACAGGTCGCCCGGTTTCACACCCGTCAACAGCGGCAACCCCGACACCTGACGACGGGGCTGAACCACCGCCCCGTCGCCGAGCTTAAACGGTTTCACCACGTACCCCTCGCGATCAACCAGAAACACCGACCCGTCCGAGCCCCCTGGAAGCGTTCGGGGCTGTAACCGCGCCATCGCCATCCGTTCCTCAACATGGACGACCAACCGGTTCGGAAACTCGCGCCGTACAGACACGCTGCGAACGATCGGCAACAACTCCAGATTCCGTCGTGCCCGGTCCAAATCCACTGACAACAGGTTTTCCCCAACCCGCACTCCCACCCGTTGCTTTACCTGCTCGGTCGTCAACACGCCGTCATTCTCAACGACGATCTGGGCGATGGCGAATCGCGGATTCTCGTACAACAACTTCGCGCCTGCGAGTTTGACCAGCCGATATAACCCCCAACTCGTTCCCGCAACCGCCGCCAGGATCGCTAGCGCCGTAACGCTTACAGTCAGGCGCCGCAACGTGCGGCGTTCCGTTTGCACCTTCACGTCCAGCAGATATTCCTGCCGTTTCTTCCGCCGGTTACTCAGTATGCCGCTCACGTTCAGCTCCGTTGTTGAACTATTTCATTGATCTTAAAGCTTCGCGCTTCGCGGGCTTCGATACGCGCCGCTCCCACGCCATCTCCACCAGCCGCGCGCAGACTTCGGGCAAATGCAATCCCGCCGCCCGCGCCGCCTTCGGGAACAAACTGTTCGTCGTGATCCCTGGCAACGTGTTCACCTCCAATACGAACACATCGCCGTGCGCGCCTAGAATCACATCCGTCCGCGACAGGTCCCGACAACCCAAGCACGCGTGCGCCCGACGCCCGACCCCCTGAATCCGTGCCGCCGTTGCCGTGTCGATCTCCGCCGGCGCTATCTCTTCCGCCTCGCCGGGCGTGTACTTCGCTATCTTGTTAAAGAAATGGTGTCTTGTCCTAATCTCCACCACCGGCAGCGTATGCTCGCCCAAAACGCCGACCGTGAACTCCCGCCCACGAATGAACTGCTCGACCAGCAATTGATCGTCAAACTCCCACGCTTCTTGGCATGCCCGATTCAATTCGTCCACGTTCTTCGCCACGCTAATCCCGACGCTCGATCCTTGCCGCGCCGGCTTCACAACCACTGGAAATCCAAGTTCCTTCACCGCCGCGCTATCGTGTTCACCAAACATCAGCACTGCGTGCCGTGCGGTCTGCAATCCCGCAGCTATAAATGCCTTCTTCGCCGCCACCTTGTCGAATGCCAGCGCGCTCGCTTCCGGGCCCGAGCCGGTGTACGGAACGCCACGTTGCGCCAGTAACTGTTGGATTGTACCGTCTTCGCCAAACGTTCCGTGCAACGCCAGATACGCCACGTCCGCGCCGGCCGGCATTTTGAAATCCTCTCTCCGAACGTCCACCTCACTGACCTGCAGCCCCGCGTCCCGTAGCGCCTGCGCAACGATGCGACCCGTCTGAAGTGACACTTCGCGTTCCATCGACACCCCACCCATCAACACCGCTACATGCAGTTTTTTCGTCGTTTCCTTCACTCAATATCCCTCATTTTATGGGCACCCTGCCGCTCAGACATTTGGGCACCAAAACATTATGTTCCTCTTTCGTCCTTCCCTAGAATCATCACTTCGGGCATCAACTCGATGCCACGTTCGTTCCTTGCCCTATCGCGCACAAGTGCCATCAATTGCAGCACGTCTGCCGCCGTCGCGCCGCCTTCATTGACGATGAAATTGGCGTGCAACTCCGACACGCGTGCGCCGCCGACCGACATGCCTTTCAGTCCCAACTCGTCAATCAACTTCCCCGCCGGAATTTGTTCCGGATTGCGAAAGAAACAGCCCGCACTTGGCTTGGCGGGTTGCGTCGCGTAGCGCCGCTCCGCGAACGTGCGCAGCTTGGTCTCGATAACCGTCCGCGCCGTCTTCTCGCCGCGCAGGATCGCCGCCACGCCGATGTGATTCGCGAACAGCGGACACTCGCGGTACGATTTCGGCAGACCTTCGGCTGCTGCGTCGTAAAACTCACCGGTCATGCTTACGTACCGCACCCACTCAACCACGTCGAACGTCTGCCGTCCCATTGCGCCAGCATTCATCCGCAAGGCGCCGCCGAGCGACCCCGGAATGCCATCCAGGAACTCCAGCCCGCCCAATTCGTGCTCGCGCGCCGCGCTAACAATCGCCTTGAGTCGCGCCCCTGCGCCGACCAGCAATCGCGTACCATCCACCTTGATCCGCGAAAACTCCCCGCTGCCGAGATGAACCACCACTCCCGCAATGCCGCCGTCGCGGACCACCAGATTCGTGCCTCGACCGATCAGCGTCACGGGTACTCCGCGCTCGTGGCAGTACCGCAACAACGTTGCCAAATCCTGTTCGTTGCATGGTTCGACCCAGAATTGCGCCGGGCCGCCGACCCGCATCGAAGTGCGCCGCGCCATCGGCTCGTTGTTCCGCACCGTCGTACGATCCGACAACAGCCGCCGCAAATCGAATTCCAAGCTGGCGGCCCCCCATGTCTGATGTCGTGGTTGCGGGCCGCGCGCACCAAGTTTCGTTGCAACTGTAGTGGCGACCTTGTGAATGTCGCCGGCCCCCATCACCAAAACCAAGTCGCCGGGCCGCGCTTCAGAAACGAGCCGTTCTGTCAGCTTCTCGAAATCGGGTTCCCGTTCCACGTTTGTCTGACCGTTTGCCTTGATCGCGTCAAGCAATGTGTCGCTGGTCACGCCCGGAATCGGTTTCTCGCAAGCGGCATAAATGTCCGCCAGCCACAACTTGTCAGCGGCCTGAAACGCCGTGGCAAACTGGCCGCACAATGTTTGAGTCCGCGTATACCGATGCGGTTGAAACGCTAGCAGGATGCGTTTGAAGCTTAGCGTCCGCGCCGCGGCCAGCGTTGCCCGGATTTCCGTCGGGTGATGAGCGTAATCGTCCACCACCACGATGTCGTTGCCCTCGTACTTGCGCTCGAACCGCCGTTTCGCGCCCGTGAACCTGTCGAGCGCTTCGGCGATCTTCACAAACGGCATACCCAATTGGTCGGCAACCGCCACGGTCGCCAACGCATTGACCACGTTCTGCATCCCGGGAATTGCCAGCTCCACCACGCCGATCTCCTGCCCACGACACATGACTGTGAACCGGAACCCCTTTGCGCCCTGCTGAATGTTGATTGCGCGATAGTCGGCGTCCTCTGACAAGCCGAACGATATGGCCGACCGCGCCAGTCGCGCCATTCGCACGCAGTTCGGGCAATCGGCGCAATAAAAGACCGTCTTCAGCGTGCTTGCAAAAAACGACTCGAAGTTCCCCAGTAACAGTTCCATCGAACCGTGATGATCAAGATGTTCCGCCTCGATGTTCAGACACACCGCATGTTCGGGTGTGAAACCGACGAGCGTGCCATCACTCTCGTCAGCCTCGGCAACGAAGTATTTGCCGCCCCCGATCTGTGCATTCGTCCGCAGGTTCGGCACGTGCGCTCCAACGCAGAATGTCGGCGCACTGTCGCTGCGGGTCAGTACGAAGGCGATCATGGATGTGGTCGTGCTCTTCCCATGCGTGCCTGCGACGGCAATGTTGTGCCGGTGCGTCATCAACGCACTGAGCAATAACCCGCGCCGCACCGTCGGCACACTGAGTTCCGCCGCTGCATGCAGTTCCTCGTTCTCGCCATTTACGGCCGACGTGTGAACAACCAATTCTATATCCTTCGTCACGTGCCGCGGTGAGTGTCCGATGGTTACCTTCACACCGAGTGCCTGCAGCTTCTTAGTCTCGCAGTTAGGCGTCAAATCGCATCCCGACACCGCGTGCCCCTGCTGTGCGAGCAATTTTGCCAGCCCGCTCATCCCACAGCCGCCGACGCCGACAAAATGCACGCGGCGCGGCTTGCCGCCTAAAAACTCGATCAATTGTTGCCGTGTCAGCATCAGTTAATCCGTTTCGGTGCGCGCCATCCTTCGTGCTCTTCCAGAATCGCCATAATCCGCTCCGCTGCATCAGTGATCGCCAGCGATTTCGCCGCGGGCGCCATCTGTGCCCGCGCCGCATCGTTGCCGAGCAATACCATCAGCGCGGCGGCGATTCGTTCGCAGAACGGAGCGCCGCCTGTGGCGTTACCCTGCTCCACCACCCGTGCCGCGCCGGCGCGCTCGAACGCCCGCGCGTTGTGCCACTGATGATTGTTGGCCGCTTGCGGATACGGCACGAGCACTGCGGGCAGCCCGAACGCTGCGATTTCCGTCAATGTCGCCGCACCCGCTCGCGCCACCACCACGTCAGCCGCGCTGTACACCAACTCCATTTCGTTACAGAACCGCATCACGTTCGCCTTGAATCCATTCGTCTCATACGCTGCACGCACGGCACCTTCGTCCTGCGCGCCAGCCAAATGCACAAACTGCACCCCCGACACGCGGTTTCGGGCCAAGTCCTTCAGCCGCGGCAGCGCTGCCGCCACCGCCTCGTTGATCGCGTGGGCACCCTGACTTCCGCCCATCACTGCGACCGTCAACCGTCCCCGCTCCAACCCGAGCTGCTCGGACGCATTAGCAACCTTCCCACGGCACAACGCCGCACGGACCGGCGTCCCTGTAACCGCCACGGGCGTCCGCCCAAAATACCGGGCACACTCGGCCCACCCAACCATGACGCAGTCAGCGAGCTTGCCTGCCCAATGGTTCGCTTTTCCCGGGATTGCGTTCGACTCATGGATCGCCACCGGGATCTGTCGCCACCGCGCCGCCAAAACCGCCGGCGCAGAAGTGAACCCGCCCATCCCGAGCACCACGTCAGGCCTAAATCTTCCGCACTCGCCGCAACTGGCTTTCGTGGCTCGCGCCAACCGGCAGCAAAAACGCATCAACTGGCGTGACGTGCTGTAGCCAATTGCCGAAATGCTGCTCACGCTGAGACGCGGCGATTCTAAGCCAAGGCGCAATCCCGTCAGCACCGTTTGGTCGATGGCTTTCTCCGAGACCAGCAGTCGCACCGAATGCCCCCGCAGCAGCAGGGTCTCTGCGACAGCCAGTCCCGGAAACAGGTGGCCGCCCGTCCCGCCGCACGCAATCATTACTTTCATTCATCACACCTTGTCTCCTTTAGTATTGCCCCCGACTCTCTCGGGGTAACCGTTGACCGATCCTACGACCGCGAGATCGGGGCACGTGGTCGTGCGCCGCGCAAAGAACTCCTGTTCTTCAGCCGGCCCCTCCGCCGTGCCGTGGCGGAAAATACTAAGTAAGATGCCCACCGCCACCATGTTCATCATCAGGTTCGAGCCACCAAAACTAATGAATGGCAATGGCAACCCTTTCGTCGGCAACCATGCGGTCACCACGCCGATGTTGATCAGCGCCTGCAATGTGATCATCAACGTGACTCCCAAGCCGAGAGACTGACCGAACATGTCCGCCGACCGCAGACTGATTATCACACCGCACACGACCAGCACCGCAAACAACAAGAGCACCGCAAGTGTCCCGATCAGGCCAAGCTCCTCCCCGACAATCGGAAAGATGAAGTCCGTGTGCGCTTCAGGCAGATAAAACATTTTCTGACGGCTGTTGCCGAGACCGAGACCGTTCACCCCGCCCGACCCGAACGCGAGGACTGCCTGCCACACCTGGTAGCCAGCACCCTGTTTGTGTTTTTCCAGGTCGAGGAACGCGAGAAAGCGCTGCATGCGGACCGGGTTGTGCCAAATCAGCAGACTGAACGCCATAACCGCGCTGAGCGCTGTTGGCACCAGATACAGCAACCGCGCGCCGGCAACGAACATCATCGCCATTGCCACGCAACCCAGCAACGCCGTCGAACCAAAATCAGGTTCGGCAAGGATCAGCACCAGTACCACGCCGGTCACAGTCATCGGTATCGCAAACCCGCGCCCAAACTGGTTGAGTCGCCGTTTTTCCCTCGTCAGCCAATGCGCCAGCCAAACGATCAACGCCAGCTTGGCAAACTCTGATGGTTGAAACCGCAGCCCGCCAACGCCCAGCCAGCGCCGTGCGCCGCTGACTTTCACCCCGATATGCGGCACCAACACCGCCAGCAGCAACAACGTCAACACAACTAGCGCGGGTAGGCACACACCGCGCAACTTCGGATACGGCATGGCGGCGGCCATCACACAGCCGACGCCTCCCAACATCAGCCAGACGAGTTGACGCTTCAGCAGATAATGAGCATCGCCGTAGCGATCCTTTGCCTGCAGCGCACTGACGCTGAACAGCATGACCACGCCGATGGTCAACAACACCAACATGACCACCAGCAATGTGACGGCTACCTTGTTCATTCGTTTAACCAGTTGTCAACCCACCCAGCTGCGAGGTTAACTCGACCACATCATTCAGTGAATCATTGCCGGACCCGTCGTTACGACCGGGGCCGCCAACGACGGCTCGCCGCTCACCGTATGCGCCGTACTCGCCATCGGCGTGAGTATCGTTGTGGTCGTCGCCCGAGCTGTCGAGGTTGCAGGCGCCGCTGCCGACGGAATCACCAGGCGCTGACCGTATTGGACCCGCTTTGGATCCGTGATGTTGTTGACTTTCATCAGTTCATCCACCTTAACGCCATACTTCTTGGCGATCACAACGGGGGACTCGCCGCTCTCGACGTAGTGCACCGTCTGGTTGTTCTCTGTGTATGTGCCCGGCTCACGGAACCCACTGGCGGACGGAGTGCTGCTGGCCACCACTGCGGGCATCTTGAGTTTCTGGCCGACCTTCAGCGAACCGGCGGTAAGGTTGTTGGCCTGCTTGATGGCCGACACGGATACGCGATGGTTCTGCGCGATCTTCCAGAGCGAGTCACCCGATTTAACCACGTAGATTTCGGCGGTATCCGCCACTGCCGGCGCTGCCGTTGCGTCCAGCGCATCCGCAGAGGACGGAATTGCCGCTGCTGCCACTGTGGCCATCGGCGTCGCTTTTGCGACTTGCGGGATCTGCAGTTTCTGACCAGTCTTCAAGAAACTGTTCTTGCTGAGGTTGTTCGCCTTGGCGATTTCAGTCTGGCTCGCGCCTTCCGCCTTCGCGATCTTCCATAGCGAATCACCTTTCTTAACTACATAGACCTTCGCCGCAGGCGCGCTCGCTGCGATCGCCGGCGCCGGGGTTGCCGGTGCGGGTGGCGTTAACGTTTGCGATGCCACCGCGTTCGTAGGCGCGGCAATATCTGTGGGCTTCGCTCCGGGTTGGCTTTCATCCATTGCCATGTCGGGAGCCTTGCTCTGTGAGCGCGAGCACCCTTCGAACACAAAGATCCCTCCAATCACCAGCACGTGGATGGCTGCTACCACGAGTACAACTTTCGATACTTTCATCTGTTCCTTTCCTGTGCCGCGCCGGTCCTCCGACCGTTGCGGCGGTTGTTGGTTGTGATTGTTTCCGTTCGCTACGCAACCCCACACAGGCGGGGTCGCGGTTAATTCTGTAGACCGTACACCTCCTTCTTAAATTCCTCTCCGCGATGCTCATAGTTCTGAAACATGTCGAAACTGGCGCATGCCGGCGACAGCAACACCGTGTCGCCAGGCCGGGTCGCGGCCGCCGCTACATGGACGGCCTCCCCCATTGATGTCACGCGGATGCAGGTCACGACACGCCCCCAAGCCTTGCAAATCTTTTCGCGCGCCTCGCCAATGGCCAATACCAGTTTCGCTTTTTGCCCCACCGTTTCCTTGATTGTGGAATAATCCAAACCCTTGTCGCGGCCGCCTACGATCAACACCACGGGACCGGGCATGGACTGCAGCGCCTTGGCCACCGCGTCCGTATTTGTTCCCTTCGAATCGTTGATGTACGTCACGCCCTTGATCGACGCGACGAACTCGCACCGGTGTGGTTGTGGACAGTATGACGTCACTGCGTTCAGCATCCGGGTGATCGGCAAATCCAGCGCGAACCCGACTGCCAGGGCCGCCATGATGTTCTCGGCATTGTGCACGCCGCGCAGGTTCGTCTCATCCATCTTCAGCAGGATCCCACGGCAACCCGGCAACTGGCACCAAATCGTCTGCTGGTCATTCGGGTCGAGCCACAAATCCGCAGACGATCCATACGCGGTGAACGTGATCGTCCGCGTCTTGATCGGGCAGCCAGCCTTATGCATCCACTCCAGCGCTTCAGCGCTGACGACCGCAACATCGCTGCTGGTTTGGTTTTGGAAAATCCGCCCCTTCGCCCGCGCGTACTCAAGCATCGATGGATAACGGTCGAGATGATCCGGCGTGACGTTCATCAGAACGCTCACATGCGGACGGAACTGCTCGACGGTCTCCAATTGAAACGAACTTACCTCGACCACCAGCGCGTCCAGCCCCGCGCTGCCCTCAATGGAATCGGAGAGCGCGTTGCCGATGTTGCCCGCTGACATAGCGCGCTTGCCGCAATGCTCCAGCATCGCTGCGATTAATTCAGTTGTTGTTGTTTTCCCGTTCGTCCCCGTGATTGCCACAATTGGACACAGGCAGAACCGATACGCCAACTCCAACTCGCTGAGCACAGGCGTCTGTTTCCCGGCGATCTCGCGTACGATGGGCCGTTCGGGCGCGATTCCCGGGCTTAACACCGCTAAATCGAACCGCTCGGCAAGATCGAAGTGGTTGCCCAGTTCGACCCGCACGCCCAGTTCGCGCAGGCGGCTGGCGCGTCCGGCCAGTGTCTGGTTGTCGGCCTCGTCGCGCACTACGACGCGCGCACCGTCGCGCTGCAGCAACGTTGCTGCCGCCATGCCGCTCTTACCCAGTCCAAGCACCACCACGTCTTTGTCTTTCACATCCAATGTTCGATTCTGCATGACTCTCTCCTCATCTGAGTTTTAGTGCGGCCAATCCCAGCAGCGCAAAGAGGACAGACAACACCCAGAACCGCACCGTGATCTGGGTCTCAGTCCACTTCAGGTGCTCAAAATGATGATGAATCGGCGTGCGCAGGAAAATGCGTTTGCCGCCACGCAACTTGAAACTGGCGACCTGCAAGACCACCGAGGCTGCCTCCATCACAAACACGCCGCCGACGATGATCAGCAACAATTCCTGTTTGATCATCAGCGCTATACTGCCGATCAGCCCACCGATGGCCAGCGATCCGGTGTCGCCCATGAACACCTGCGCGGGATTGCAGTTGAACCAGAGGAAACCGAGGCTCGCGCCGATCAACGCCGAGCATACCACGGTCAACTCGCCCGCACCTACGACGTGCGGCACAACGAGGTAAGCCGCCAGCTTCGCGTGCCCCGACACATACGTCATCACCGCATAAGCCAGCGCCACCGTAAGCGTGCAACCGATGGCCAGCCCATCCAGACCGTCTGTCAGGTTCACTGCATTTGCCGAGCTGACGATAATCAGTACGACCCAGACGAACGTGAACGCCCCCATCGCGCAAACCACCGGCTGTTTTACGAATGGCACCATCAATTGTTGCGCCGTCTTGCCGAGTTGCGGGTCGAGCAGCAGATAACCTGCGATCAGCGCCCCTAGTCCGATCTGCCAGAGTATCTTCGTCCACGCCCGCACGCCCGCCGCGTTCTTGCCGCGCACCTTTGCGTAATCGTCCAAGAAACCGACAAACCCCAGCCACAGCAGCGACACTAGACTGAGCAGCACCAGCTTGTTGGTCGGGATCGCCCACAGCAGCGTAGCGTCCGCGACTGCCCAGATGATGAGTATGCCGCCCATCGTCGGAGTGTTCTTCTTTAACTCGTGCTTGGCCGCTAGATCACCGAGATCGTCCGCACCGCGGATCGGCTGGCCGAGTTTCAATTCCGCCAGCTTCCGAATCATCCACGGCCCCGACACGAGGCAGATCAGCAGCGCCGTCAATGCGGCACCCGCCGCGCGAAACGTCACGTACTGGAACACGCGCAATGGCGAGAACCAATCCGTCAACTCGCTCAAATAATAAAACATCTACTCCTTGTTTCCTCTCGCGCCTTGCGGCCAGGCTCCCTGGCGCTACGTTTCCCCACGTCACGCAGCCCCGACCACCGACGTTTCAATGGGCGCTGTTATCTCCAGCACCGTATGCTTCCAAAACCTTTTCCAACTCCAGTTTCCTTGAACCCTTGATCAATACGAAATCGTCCTCGCGCGTCAGCGACCGTAGTGTCTCCGCCGCTTCCGCCGCGTTGGCCACCGCCAGCACGCGATGCCCTTCCATCCCCTCCGCGACCACCTCTTCGGCGATCCATCGTGCCGCCCCACCGACCGTTATTATGAATCCCAACCCGCACCGTGCTGCCAACCGGCCGACCTCGACGTGCGCGGGTTTCGCCCATACGCCGAGTTCCTGTATCTCGCCGAGCACGGCGATCTTGCGGCCGTCGCACTGTGTCTCCCGCATCATCTCCAGCGCCGCGCGCATTGACGGCAGATTAGCGTTGTAGCAATCATTGACGAACCGGATACACCCGACCGTAATCTGTTCCATCCGCATCGGCGGAAACTCGACACTCTCCAGCCCAAGCCGAATCTCGTCGAGATCCATGCCCATGCCATAGCCGACCGCGGCGGCCTGCAGCGCGTTGTATATCTGGTGACGGCCGAGTGTCCGCAGCCGCACGACCACGTCCTCGCGTTTCTTGGCAATGTTCAGGCGAAACTTGATCCCTGTCCCGGCGAAGTCGTGGTCGCCGTTGACCCCGCTTCCAGCGGGATAAATCTTGATGTTGCTGGCGCGGATGTCGGCAAAGTTCTCGATGCCCGTCGTGATGACCGTGGCGCGGGTTCGCGCGCGCAAGTCGGAGCACCATCTATCGTCGGCATTGAGCACTGCCAGTCCGTCACCGTTGTTCGGCAATACCTCAAGCAGCGCGCCTTTCTCCTTTGCCACCCCAGCCTCGTCGCCAAGGAACTCGACGTGCGCCAGACCGATATTGGTGATGACGCCGACATCGGGCCGCACCAGCGCCGCCAGTTGCGCGATCTCGCCGGGATGATTCGTCCCCAGCTCGAACACTCCAAACTGATGTTCGGGCCTGAGCTTCATCAAGCTGAGAGGCACGCCGATGTGGTTGTTGCGATTACCATCGGTTTTCTCGACTTTGAATTGTACGTCGAGCACGGCGGCGATCATTTGTTTGGTCGTCGTCTTTCCGCTGGATCCCGTGATGGCGACGATGCGGGTCGTGGGGGGCATCGAGCGGCGGTAGTTCGTTGCGAGTTTGTGCAATGCGGTGAGGGTGTCTTGTACTTGTATAAGCGCCAAGGCACTAGGCGAGTGCACTGCACAGGTAGGATCCGATACCACCGCCGCAGATGCCCCCCGCTGGGCTGCATCAACGACGAATTCATGACCATCAAACCGCGGGCCGCGTAACGCGAAAAAATATGCCCCGCGCGTCAACGACCGCGAATCGATGCTGATCTCTTCGACCAACTGCTGCGGGTCCCCCCGCAACAGGTTGGCTTCAGAAAATTGGGCTAATTCAGCTAAACGCATTGTAGCCGCCGTATGGTTTGAGATCGGTTGAAATACTCCTCGATGACCTGACGGTCGCTTAACGGCACCACCGTGTCGGCAAACTCCTGGTAACACTCATGGCCTTTGCCCGCCACGAGCACTGCGTCGCCCGGCCGCGCGATGTCGAGCGCACGCTCGATCGCCTCGCGCCGGTCTTCGATAATCTGATAATTCCCACGCGCAGTGGCTGGGAAACCGAGCTCGATGTGGGTTAGGATTTCGCGCGGGTGTTCCGTGCGCGGGTTGTCATTTGTCAGGATCGAGAAGTCTGCCAGTTCACACGCCACGCGACCCATCGGCAACCGTTTGCTCTTGTCGCGATCGCCCCCACAGCCAAATACGAGAAGCAGTCGGCCCTTTGTCAACTCGCCGACCGTCATCAGCACACTACGGAGCGCGTCAGGCGTGTGCGCGTAGTCCACGTAAACGCGGAACGGCTGGCCCGTTGCGATCTCCTCCAAACGGCCCGCCACAGTGCGTATCTGGAACAGTGCACGCTCGATCGTGCCGAGGTCGAGTCCCAACGCCAGGCCCGCACCGATTGCCGCAAGCGCGTTCGACACGTTGTAGCGCCCGATAAACGGCAAGGCGATTGGCATTTCACCCACCGGTGTGCGTGCCAAGAAGTGGGTCCCATCGTACGACACCCGAATATCATGGGCACGGATCATCGCATCGTTGAGAACGCCGTAGGTGAGTACGGCGTTATCCCCACCCAAACGCTCGATGATCCGACGCCCATAATCGCTGTCCACGTTCACCACCGCCCGGCCAGCCTTACGAATCTTGCCGAGCGACGTAAACAGTTTCAGTTTAGCCTCGAAGTAGTGCTCCATCGTGCGATGGTAATCGAGGTGGTCCTGCGTCAGGTTTGTGAAAACCGCCACGTCGAAATCGACACCGGCCACGCGTTGCTGATCGAGCGAGTGCGAGCTGACCTCCATCGCCACGCCGCCGCAACCCGTGCACACCATCTGGCTCATCATGTTTTGAATCTCGACCGACTCCGGCGTCGTGCGCAAGGCGGGAATGACGCGCTGGCCGATCTCGTACTGCACCGTGCCGAGCAGCCCCGCTGGGATGCCGGCTGCCTCCATCAACCCTTTCACCATGAACGCTGTCGTCGTTTTGCCGTTGGTGCCCGTGATGCCGACAACTTTCAACTGCTGCGAGGGATGATGAAAAAATTCCGCCGCCGCCAGCGCCATCGTGCGGCGCGTGTCGCCGACTTTTATGCGGGTCACGCGCGGGCTTAGGCCAGCGTCGCGCTCCAGCATCACCGCCGTCGCGCCGCGGTCGATCGCCGCGTCGACGAACCGGTGCCCGTCGGTGCGCTCGCCGCGCACGGCAACGAACATGTTGCCGGGCATCACACGCCGCGAATCGTATGTGATGCCGGTGATTTCCTGGTCCTGCGGGCCGTCCACAACCAGCGGTTCCATGGTCTTGAGCATTTCAGCAAGTTTCATAGCGATGCCACCTTCTTTGTATCGACTGAATCCAGTTGTTGTGGCGGGATGCCGAGGTACTGAGTCACCTTCTCGGCAACTGCGCGGAACACCGGCCCCGCCACCGACCCGCCATAGTACGCCCCGCCGGCGGGTTCATCTAATGACACGTATATCGAAATCTCGGGATCGCTCGCCGGCAAATAGCCGATGAACGACGAGTAGTACTTGTTCACGTACTGACCGTTCTCCAGTTTCTGCGCTGTGCCCGTCTTGCCCGCCACGTCGTAACGCGGCACTGCGGCTCTTGGTGCCGTGCCGATGGGGCTCGACACCTTCCGCAACGCCGTCGTCATCAACACGGTGGCTTGCGGCGAGATTGGCTGGCCCACAAGTTGCGGGGTATACTGCATTAATGGCGTGCCATGCTCGTCGAGCACGCTTTTCACAACCAACGGCTTCATCAACCGTCCGCCGTTGGCAACTGCGTTCAGCGCCATGATCATCTGGATCGACGTCACCGAAACCTCGTGCCCCATCGGGATGCGTGAAATCGACAGCTTGTTCCATTTCGCCAGTGGATGCACGATGCCGGACACCTCGCCCGGGATCGCGATGCCCGTCTTGCGCCCGAACCCGAACTGGCGCATGGCGTCGTACACCCGCGACGGCCCCATGCGTTCCACAGCGATCTTCGCCGCGCCAATGTTGCTGGAGTGAAATAGAATCTCCTCAACGCTCAGCACCCCATATGGATGCGCGTCGTGCAACAGTCGTCCGCAGTACTGCCACGCACCATTCTCGCAATTGAACCGGTCTTCCAAGTGAACCAATCCTTCGCTGAGCGCGGAGGAAATCGTGACAATCTTGAACGTTGAGCCAGGCTCGGCCAGATCGCTGATGCAGCGGTTGCGCCGCGCGTCGGCGGCAGCATCCCCGGCCTTATTAGAGTCAAACGTCGGCCGACAACTCATCGCCAAAATCTCACCCGTCTTCGGCCGCGTCAGGATGATCATTGCCGCCTGCGGTCTGAATGTCACCATGGCCTTTTCGAGTTCCACTTCCGCGATGTGCTGGATGACTTGGTCAATCGTCAGCACCACGGTGAACCCGTCGCACGGCGCAAGGTCCTCGATACGCGAGGCGCGAATCTCATGACCTTTGCGGTCGCGTTCGATTACCTCGTAACCAGCCCGTCCTTGCAGGAACGTCTCCATGGACGCCTCAATGCCCTGCACGCCTTTGTGCTCCGCGTCCACGAACCCAAGAACGTGGCTCGCCAGATCGCCGTTCGGATACGAGCGCACGAACTGGTCTTCGAATCCGATCCCCTTCAATTTCAGGGCCCGAATCATCTGGATTGTGTCCTCGCCCACCTTCTGCTTGAGCCTCACATAACGGACTGGGCTGGAAAGCCTTGTGGCCAACGTTGCCTCGTTCATCTGCAGCAACGGTGCAAGGGCGCGCGCCGTCGTCACCGCCTGCGAGCAAGTGACGCCGGGGTCCGCGAATACGACGCGCACGGAGAGACTGTTGGCCAACAGGTTACCGTTGGCATCCAGGATTTGGCCGCGCCGGCCCTGGCGGTGCAACACCTGCTCGCTGTTGGCGACGGCCTGCATCAGCAGGTTCTTGTGTTCGAGTACGTGCAACTGAAACAGACGGAACGCCAGCCCGGCAAACGCCAGCCCGACCGCGCCGACCACGATCAGCACTCGTATGTTTTGCCGGGGCGTGGTCATCGACGCAACGCCACCTCCGGTTGCGGTTTCTTCGCCGTCGCAGTCGCCGGCATCTTCATCCTGGCCGCGATCGCCGGGACGGGATTGGCAGGCTTGACCAGTTGCACGTCCCACTCGGGGCCCGGCTCGTAGACGCGGACCACCTGCGTGTCCTTTGGCGCGACCAAGCCGAGGTTGTATTGCTGGCACCGTTGCTCTAGTACTGATGGTGATTTCGACTGTGCCAGTTGCGCGGCGAGCATGGTGTTTCGTTTCTCGGCTGCAGTCAGCGTAGCTTCGCGCTTCGCGATCTCGTCACCGAGCTGGTTAATGTGGTTCTTCCCATATACATAGAGGAGACCAAATATGGCGACGCACATGCAGGCGATCAGTGACTTGGCGACTGTCCCCAGACGTAACGGCTCGCGTTTACGATTCTGCCTCATCCGTCCAAATTCCGGGGCGGCCTCTTTGTGGCCACCCCAAGGGGTTCCCCACCCCCCACCGAGATCTCAGACCTCAGGTTTCAAATCTCTAATTTTTTCGGCCACCCGCAGTTTTGCGCTCCGCGCCCGCGGATTGGCCGCTGTTTCTTCCGCCGACGGTACAATCGGTTTGCGCGTTACAATGCTCAGTACCCCGTGCTGGCCACACCTGCACACCGGCAAGCCCGGGGGACATACACAACCGGCGCTTTGCTTCCGAAAGAATGTCTTCACGATCCGATCTTCGAGTGAGTGGAACGAAATCACCGCCAATCGCCCCCCTGACCGCAACGCGCGCACCGCCGCAGTCAGCCCGGCTGGAAGAGATTCTAGTTCGCGGTTCACGGCAATGCGCAACGCTTGAAACACCCGCGTCGCAGGGTGTGTCTTGCTGCGTTTCAGCCCCAGAACGCGCTCGACTAGCTGCGCCAGGTCGGTGGTCGTGGCAAACTGACCGCCATGCTCGCGTTCTCGGATCACGGCTCGGGCAATCGCCCGCGCTCGCCGTTCCTCGCCATATTCAAAAAAGATGCGAACGAGTTCCGCTTCGGAGACTGTCTGAAGAATGTCACGAGCAGTGGTGGTACATCGACGATCCATACGCATGTCAAGCGGCCCGGGACGCATAAAACTGAACCCGCGCGTCGGTTCGTCGAATTGGCGCGCACTCACGCCCAAATCGAACAGCACCCCGTCCACTGCTTGCACATCCAGACTCATCAACACTCGCTCCAACTCTGCCAAGTTCGCGCGGACCAACTGCACATGCCCCTCAAACTCACCCAGCCGTTTCCGCGCTTGCAGTATGGCCTCATCGTCCCAGTCCAATCCGATCAACTGTCCGCCAGGGCCGCTTGCGCTCAATATTGCCGCCGCATGCCCACCGCCTCCGACCGTTCCGTCCACGTACAACCCGCCACGGCGAGGCTGCAACTTTTCCACGACTTCCTTGAGGAGAACTGGCGTGTGGTAGGTCATAGGAAGATCGCGCCGGTAAAAAATCAGTCACGGCCCAACCGACTCGCTCCTTCTTAGGCTCAACCGCACTTCCATCCCTCGCAATTCAAATAGCGATACGTCCATGCAATCTACGACGCGCATTCGTAGCCATCCGGCGATCACGACCGCGCCGCACGTCCACCACCAACGCCACGTCCCAACAAGAAACTGAGTCCCACGCGCAACCACGGATGGCCTGTCGTAGCGTCGCGTTTCACATTTTCCACAGCGTAGTTGACTGATGGGTCAATCACATCGGTTGCCATCTCCGGCAGCGCCCCATCCTGACCACCTAGCAACGCTGCGCTGCCCGTCTCCGCGTAGCGAGGGGTGCCGCTCGACTGTGACAGCCCCTTTCGATTCAGCGGTGCGTAGGCGCTGCCTTTCGGCAACCGGAACTCGCGGGATCTACCACCCATGGCGGTCACGCTGCGGTTTACATTCAACAAACTACCAATCCCGTCCTGTCTCATTTCTACACTTACAACCCCAGTTGTTTTGCGGCCTCAGCAAAATTCTGCGTCGCGCTCCGCTCGTTCTCCGACAGGCGCACGGGCGACCAGATCTCAAACTTGTTTAACACCCCGACCAACACAGCTTCCTTGTCGATCCCCGCGTGTCGCAGTAATTCGTCAGTCAACATGATCCGTCCCTGCTTGTCGCAGGGAGTGGCGTGCGCGTTCGCAGTGATCAAACGAAGTACGTCGCGCCGCTCGTATTCACCGATCGAGATATCGTCAGCGCGCTCCAGCATCTTTGTCATGGCCGACTCCGGCAACACGACGAGATGGTTTTTAGGATCGGGCAACACGTAGAACTCCTGCGCGGAGCGTGCCGCTGCCCGCCATTTCGCAGGGATAGCCACGCGGTTTTTTTCGTCCACCGCATGACGAAATGTCCCGACGAACACCGTCCTATTTAATGCCTTGACCATGGGAGTCGTGGTACCTCCTTGATAACCACTGTTCCCCATAACGCCCCACAATTGACCACAAGTTCCCAAAGCTGTCAACAACTATTATTTGGAAATATTAGAAATCTCGCTGTATGTAGCGTGAAAACAGGTTTGATGAGGTTTGACGAATGTAGGGTTAAAAGCCGTCTTGAAGTGCGCGACTGCCTTCTGCAGGTGTGAAATATTCAGGCTAAAAACTCAGGTCGACCCGAGTCCGGAACGCCATGTCCCCACCTCGCCCCACGCTCGCTCGATCTCGCCTAGTCACGTCCGCTTTGGAAACAGCGGCGCGACCTGCCCGATCTTCGTACCAAGTGCCAGCCGTCCCCACTGGACTTCCTCAGCGAGAACACCAAGCTTGTTGCCGACACCGAGCTGGGCACGAATTTGTACCGCTACTGTCGGCATGAACGGCGTCACGAGCACCGAGATCAATCGCACTGACTCGGCAAGATTATACAGCACGGAGTCGAGCCGCGCAGCTTTGTCCGACGATTTCGCCAAAGTCCATGGCGCGCACTGTTCGACGTACCGATTCGCTCGCGTAACGAACTGCCAGAGTTCTGTCAACGCGTTGCTCAAATCCAGTTCATCCATCCGAGCGCGATACGTAGCAACCGCTGTCTCCGCCGCGGCACACAAATCGGCATCGACCGGTTCACCCCCGCTGTTGCGGGGCACTTCGCCTTTGCGATATCGCCCGATCATCGCCAGCGCGCGATTGACCAGGTTGCCAAGATCGTTGGCGAGATCGGCGTTGTATCGGTGTTCCAAGCGCGCCCACGAAAAATCGCCATCGCCGTTGAAAGGCACTTCGCGCAGCAAATAATACCGCAGCACGTCTGCCGAATATCTTTCCAGCACCTGTTGCGGCTCGATCACCGTGCCACGGGTTTTGCTCATCTTTTCGCCTTCCACGGAGATGAACCCGTGCGCGAACACCATCTTCGGCAGCGGCAAGCCGGCGGCCAGCAGCACCGCCGGCCAGATCACGCAATGGAACCGGGTGATGTCTTTCCCAATAATATGCACGTTGGCCGGCCACCAGTGTTTGAACTTCGTATCGTCGGCACCGTAGCCCACGCCGGTGATGTAGTTCGTCAGCGCGTCGAACCAGATCCAGATCGTTTGCTCGGGTTTTATCGGGCAAGGCACACCCCATTTCACGTTCGTGCGGGTGAAGCTGACGTCCTGAAGTCCTTCGCGCAACAGGCCGAGAATCTCGTTCCGCCGCATCGTGGGCTCGATCCGAAACTCCCCTGTTTCAATCAGGTTCTGCAACCGCTCCTGGAACGCGGTCAACTTGAAGAACAGGTTCTTCTCACGGACCCGTTCCAGCGGCCGCTGATGCAACGGGCATTGCAGATTCGACGCATCCTTCTCCGTGTAGTAGTTCTCGCAACTCGGGCAGTACAGTCCTTCGTAATCGCCTTCGTAAAGGTAGCCCGCCTCCGAGATCCGCTGAAACAATTGCTTCACGCCGGCCTCGTGTTGCGGATCTGTAGTCCGCACAAAACCGTCGTATGAAATGCCAAGTTTCGCCCACGCTTCGGTGAACGCGGGTATCATCCGCTCGCAATACTCACGCGGCGTGATGCCTTCCTTCTCCGCCTGCCGCTGCACATTCAGACTATGCTCATCGGTGCCAGTTAGAAAAAACACCTCATCGCCGCAGAGTCGCCGATACCGCGCACAGGCGTCCGCACCGATCTTTTCCAACGCGTGACCGAGGTGCGGCGACGCGTTGATGTAGTCAATTGCCGTAGTTACCAGAAATTTCATGGACGTGCGCATGTTGGCAGCACGTATTAAGCAAGTCAATGTTGACTTACTCCGCCAGCCCTAGTGTTGATTTGAGAATCAAATAGGAGGGGGCAATGAGCAACAGATTCAGTTGGAGACTGCAAGCTATGGCAGCGCATCCTGCCGTAGCGGTGATTCTTCTCGGAGGCATCTTCGCCGCCGGCTGCGCCACATCCACTTTCATCACCTCCGAGCCCAGAGGAGCAAAAGTGTACATCAATGATCGTTTCATCGGTGAAACTTTGGTGACACGGCAGGACCGGAGCGGGTTTCCCAACGAATCGGTCTGGGTAAAAATCGATAAGCCGGGCTTCAAGACTCAAACAGTTCAAATGAAGAAGAACCTGCGCGCCGACAAATCGTTACTGCTATTGCTCCCCGGCATCTTCCCATATTTCTTCAGCGCACGGTTTGAAGACCAGCAAAACTTCGTTATGGAATACGGGAAGCGACTCTCTTACTTCCTGCCAAGCCGTTCCAGCAGCGTGACGATCGCCAGAATGCCGAACGCCTGCGCCAGCACGATCAGCGCCGCTGTCAGGTCAGACCATAACAGCACTATCGCGCCCAACCCCAACGTTAGCGTGATCAGGTAAATTAACGTCACGGCCCGACTCTGTGGCAGCCCCAGTCGCACGAGCCGATGCGATAGATGATTTGCGTCGCCAATATGCACTGGTTGCCGGCGCCGCAACCGGATCCACATCACCATCACCAGATCAAACAGCGGCACCGCCAGCACCAGCAGCGGAATCAATACCGGCAGATGCGTCGGCGTTTCCGCATGTCTCGGACCCGCTGAGTGGTAGAACGTCGTCAGGACTGGCAACACCGCCAGCATGTATCCAACGAAATGACTGCCTGCATCGCCAAGAAAGATGCTCGCGGGCTTGAAATTGTACGGCAGAAATCCCACCAGCGCCCCAGCGAGCCCCACGGCCAACACACACACAAAATATTGTTCCTGTATCCCGCTAACGAACGCAAACAACATTGCGCAGATTGCCCCCACGCCCGCGCACAACCCATCCATATTATCGAGGAAGTTCAGCGCGTTGGTGATCGTCACGATCCACAGCACGGTCAGGACAAAACTGACCAGCGGATTCGAGACGAACAGCGTTACACGCATCCCTGCCAACGCCACCACCGATGCGATGGCCAACTGCCACAGCAGTTTCGGTCGCGCCTTCAAGTCATGCCGGTCATCGTACAAACCCAGCGCAACCATGCCGGCGCCGCCAGCCAGCAGCACCAGTAACTTGTAACTTATGGAAAATGCGCCCGGCGCATAGAGGCGCAAATCGGGCAACCCGAACCGGGTCAAGTCCGTCATTCGCACCAGCGGCAAAATCGCAATGTAGTTTAATAGCACGTTGCCAGCGAACGCACAGAAGACCGCCATGCCACCGAGCAGCGGCATCGCCTGTTCATGGATTTTGCGCTCCAGATTCGGTTGATCAAGAAAGTTCCACTGGTGGGACAGGCGGCGGAACACCGGCGTAAACACCAGCGCCAGCACAAAACTTACGTTGAACGCGTACAAATAAACCAGCAACCAACGCATGTTCACCTCGATACACACCGCGCAGAAAGTCGCCGATACAACTCGTCAATCTCCTGCACCATCCCCGCCTCCGTAAACTCCTCCCGCACCAGCTCCCTCCCTCGCGCGCCCATTTTACGAGCCAGTGCGCTGTCCTGCAATAACCGAATCACTGCTTCAGCCACGCCGTCAGCGTCCTTGACGCGCACCAGGAAGCCGGTCTCGCCATCGCGGCACACCTCGCGCGCGCCATCCACGTCGAACGCTACCACCGGTTTACCGCAAGCCAATGCCTGCGTCAGCGACCGTGGCAATCCTTCGCGCAACGACAAATGAACTAGCACATCCATCAACGCCATGTACCGCGGGATTTCCTGTGGCGCCACCAGCCCCGTAAACACAAATTGTTCCCGTAGTCCCAGTCGTGTCGCCTCGCGCTCGAATCGTTCCCGGTAAATTCCGTCGCCGACCAGTAAAAACTTAATGTTCGGCACCGCTGCAACAATTCGTGGTGCCGCCTCGAACAAGAACTCATGTCCTTTCAAGCGGAATAGTCTCGCCACTTTCCCAAGCACGCAGTCCGTTTCCGCGATTCCCAGCGATGCCCGTAGCGCCGAGTCCGGCTGCGCGCGTAGAAAAGCACCCATCTGGACGCCGCTGTGAATCGTTTGATATTTCGATGGCGTCCCAATCCCCGCCGACAGATACTGTTCAGTCATAGCATCAGCGACCGATACGAACTGCGTCGTCCACATTCCTGCCAGTTGTTCGGCGAACGTGAAGATCCAATTACCAAGCGGATTTTGGTATCGATAGAACGATGGCCCGTGAATTGTATGCACAACCGTCGGCACCCGCGCCAGTCGCGCCGCCAGACGCCCGACAAATCCTGCCTTGCCGCTGTGCGTGTGCACCAATTCGTACCGGTTCTGCTGGAACAGCCGCCGCAGCGCTACCACTGCTTGTATATCCAAAAGGAAATTCGGATTCCGCCGTAATTCTTTCAGCACAATCAACGGCACGCCCGCCGCGCGCACCGCGTCGTACAACGACCCTTCCGGCCCAGTTTGTGGCCCTGTCACCAAATCCACATCGTGCCCGAGCCGCTTCAGCCCGGTGCATGTAGCCACCGTGTTTTCCTGCGCCCCGCCGACGATCAAACGGGTAATGACGTGACAGATTTTCATGATCAATCTTTCAATCTGAAAACAGCGCCTCGGTAGGTTTCGTGGATCAATTCTGCATCCTCCTGAAGCATCTCATAGAACATCTTCCAGTTGACATCCCGCAGATAACCATAGTTCTTGCCCAACCGCGCAAGTTCCTCGCTGTTGATATAGATGTATGCAATTCCTTGCTGATGCAACAGATCGTGCCATTGCGCTGTTGTGGTTGCCCGCCGCGACACCTCCGAAAGCACATGCTGATCAAACGCTGTGCTCCAAACAACGGGATTGCGCGCATAGTACATTCGCGCATCGCCGACGTAGAGCACCTTGGCCGCCGCTGGGAGATGCCGATTCATCCACACAATCGGTTCAAACATCCCCCCGCCCATGCGTTCAACGAACTCCTCACGGGAGACTTGCCCGAGTTCATATTGCACAAAGCTCATCTGCGGGGGCAATCGCATGTAGTCGCGCTCGTCCACCAACGTGACCGACGCCGCCTCGGTCAAGCCGACCATCACCATGACTGTCACGGAAACGCGCACAATCATTCTGACGAATCTTTCCTGAGCCACAATGTGCAAAGCATACGCCCCTATCATCGCGGCAAGCGGAAACGTTGGGCATAGAAACCTCCATGGCCGAAACGTCAGCAAAAACCATCCTATATAAGCCAAGACGAACAGCCATCCAGCGCGACGCGCTGATGACTCCACGTTCCTCAGTAGTAGAATCAGAGGCGCGGTCATCAACAGCAACGGCACGGTAAACGGTTCCTTAAACGAGTACTGCCAAACCAAACTCACAGATTGCGTCCAGTTATCAAAGCCGAGACTCTCATAACGCCCCAAGAGTGCGGCTTGCGCTGCGTTCCAGTATGGGCTGTGGAACACGTTGGACAGTAACGGATAGACAGGGTTGCCCAGGAACAACCAGTTCTTTATTAGCCATGGAACGACGAAGATGGACGACAGAAGACAGAAGACGAACGATAGACGGAATGACCTCGTCATAACCGCTACGAAAACAACTGCTGGCAACAACACGACAGGTACCGCCGTCCACTTTGTGGCAACGGCGCATCCGGCTGTGATCGCTGACAACCACAAATAACGATTGTCGCGCGAATCCTGCTGCCAGTAGAGCAATGCACCGAATGCCAACATGGCAAAGAACATCGTCGCAAGGTCAATGCGCGCCGTCTCACTCAGGTCCTGCATCAACGGAACGCAGTAAAATAGCGCCGCCGCAGTAAGACCGATCTGCTTCTGCCACAGTCGCGCCGAGATCGCATACACAGCCACCGCTCCAAATAATCCAAAACTCCAGTGCAACAACTTTGCAGCGACGCCCGAAGACATCTTAAGTGCCAGCAAGTAGAGCGTCTCCGTTAATTGCGGCAGATTCGAGTAAAAATTGTGCGGTAACGCGATGATCCGGCCCGCCTTGATATATTCAGCCGGCGCGCCAAGGTGGTATTCCAGTTCGTCGTACTCAAACGGCGGCGTCATCGCGCTCAGCAGATTCAGCAACGCAGCCGCGATCACGCAGGCCAACATCAACCTCGCCCAGCCATCCAACTTTTCCGATCCAGAGCCAACACGACGAAAGAACCTGCGCGGCGCCGGCAATAGCCAACACCCCGCCAGCAGAAAGACCCACGGCAATCCGGAAATCGTAGCAGCGCCAACCAGCAGAATCGAAACGGACAGAATCCACAATCCGGTTGCCAGGGACAACAGTGCTGTCAGGAGATTTTTCTCAGGCGTCAGCCGGTTAATCGCCACCGCACCGACAGCGAATGCCGTCGCTAGAATCGTTGTAACGCAACCGGCATCGGTCAACCGCGCCCGCCAGAACTCTCCGAAATACGGTCCAATGGCAAGCGTTGGAAAGGTCTCACCGAACAGATAAGCCATTTTCAGCGGGAAGCGCCAGCCGTCATAGCGAAACAAGAAGAAGAAAGCCAGGATCGCGACCCAGCCGACGGCTACCAACTGAGTCAGTCCAGGCACGAACCGAAATGATACACCGTCTCGGGTCTCCGTCTGCATGAGCCGCAGATTGTACTCGTAGCGAGCCAAACAGCAAGACAGCCTGTCACTTGGCCGCAATTCTTTCTTCGTCCAGGCTGGAAAGCTTAGTCATTGCCTCTGCTGTTCGATCTGTCGGAATTCCTGCCGTGGAGATCATCGAGGCTAGACATCCGACCGCCGGACGTTTGCGGCTGCACAATTTCCGGCGCGGATCGCCAATCGCCACTTGGCTTAGCGTATGCCTTGCCGATCAGGAAGTTTCCATAGTTGCCTATCGGCGTATTCCTTACCCCTCGATCGGGTTTCTCCGTCCCGTCGCTCCGCTCCGGCCGCCACTGCCGTGGCTCCTGCGGTTGTTCGCTGTGCGGCACAATCACATCCATTGGAGCCGGCGACGGCCGAGTCGCTTCCGGAATGCGAACCTCTTCGCGAGGCGGTTTCGACGGTTTTTCCGCGCCTTTCTCGATGAACTCATTGCCCTTCGGCTTGCCGTATTCCGGTGCTGCGTTTGCCGTTTCCGGCGGCAGCGCCGGTTGTGACGCCTGGTGCTTAATTTCCTGCTCCGGTCTCGCCTTTGGCGCGATTACCGGTGGGGCGACCGCCGCTTCACGACGATTCCTGCCCTCGCGCCCTTGTTCTCCTGCGATGGGCAGTATTGGCGACGGCAGTTTCACTCTGGCATGGCCCAACGAACCTCGTTCATTTCTCCACTCCGTTTCAGCCTGCCGAATTTCACCAACCAGTCTTGCCTCCAGTTGGTGACCGACATGCTTCCGCACCACATCGAGGTCGGGACCGTTATTGATGATGGTATGGTCGCCCCGTCTAATCCGGGTGATGTTGACGGTCTGGTTCACAATCGTCTGGTCAATGATCACATGGCTCCGGTGGATTGGCTCGCAAAAGTGGCCATACTGGACGAACACAAACCAATGGGGCGCGATGACAACACGGTCGGCCATCAACCAGCCGTCAGGTCCAAAGCCGCATCGTGGCGGCAAGGGCGCCCAGCCGACGTACTCCCCACCACCACGCCAGCAGACCCAAGCGGGCCCCCACACGGTGTCCGGTATCCAAACCCAACCGTAATACGGATCCGACGTCCACCGTCCGTAGTGATACGTGGCCCACGCCCACGATTCGGTGCTTTCCCAGTACCATCCATCGTCGGTCCACAACCAATACCCCTCGGTGTATGGCCGCCAATCATGTTCAACGTATGCCGGATACCAACAGCGACCGTATGGCGATATCTCCACCCAGTATCCGTGGCGGGCCAACGGTTCGTAGAAATCATTGACCTGCCCCACGGAGACCGACACCGACCAATTGTCGGCCAACACTGCCCGCGACGCCATCAAAGGCATTACCGCCAGCACGGCCAGCAAGACCGTTCTGTAAGGTTTCATTATCCAGTTCCTTTCAATCCTGCTTCTTTTGACACCACAGCTGAGTAAGTGTTCACTTACTTATACATCCGCCGGGCGCATTATGCAAGATTACCACGGTTTCGAGGCGATAACCGCGGGCGAACGCGTCGATCGACAAGCGCTTGCCGTTGGCAGGTTGAACTTCCAGCAACCGCAATCCACCGCTGCCTGTTGCGATAACAAAACCGGGCAATATTTCACCGGGCTTGCCCGTGGCAGTCGTAACAACTTCGGTTTTCCACAACTTGAGCATCGTATCACCCCAAAAGGTGTACGCGCTCGGCCACGGATCGAACGCGCGAATCTGCCGATCAATCTCAACGGCCGGCTTCGTCCAATCCACACGACCATCTTCCTTGGCCAGTTTATTCGCGTAGGTGACTTGCTTTTCGTCCTGCGGTGTCCGCGGTATCCGGCCGGCATTGATCAGTTCCAGTGTCTCGACCAGCAACCCCGCTCCCAGTGTGGCCAACCGGTTGTGCAGTGTCGCTGCTGTATCGTCAGGGTGAATCGGCTCGGCGCGTTGAAGAATGATGTCGCCGGCGTCAAGCCGTTCGTTCAAATACATCGTCGTCACACCGGTCTCGCGGTCGCCGGCAAGGATGGCGTACTGGATCGGGGACGCGCCGCGCCATCGCGGCAACAGCGAGGTGTGAACGTTGACACAACCGTGCGGCGGCAAACCCAGAACGTTTTTCGGTAGTAACTGGCCATAGGCGACAACGATGATTAGGTCGGGTTGCAGGGCCCGCAACGCCTCCACCGCAGCTTCGTCGCGGATCCGGGCCGGTTGCACGACATTGAGGCCAAGTCCAATCGCCACGGCTTTCACGGCCGGCGGCGCAGGAGTTAGATGACGACCGCGCGGTCGATCAGGCTGCGTAATGACCGCCACAATCTGATGTCGCGGCATCGTGGCGACGGCTTTCAGGCTCGGGCAAGCCAGTTCCGCCGTGCCCATGAAGACGATGCGCATGATGCCACCAGCAGTAACAGAGCGCCTCGCCGGTTTCAAGGGAACAACGTAGCGCGCGAGCTTCAGCAAGCCGCGCTTTTGCCGTAATTGTTAATTTACGGTATTTAAGGGAATTCTGGAATTGGCAGCGAGAACGGCAGTTTCCTAACCGTCGTAAGTTTGCCCTTGGTGACAATAGCGTCGAAATCGTTCGACCGGACGCGGCATCGAATCGAACCTATGACGCTATTCCCCTTGAAACTCGCCAATGTATTGCTGGTGGTCAATGTCATGCTTCCGCTCATTGCGAGGAATCCGCCACTGATTCCGTTGGTGTCGTTGCCGAGCGAAACAGGTGCCACCAGTCCGCTGAACACGCCTGTGCCTTTACCTTTCACAGCCACCCCATCCGTGGTGAATATGACAAAGGTAGCCAGATTGCTCGTCGTGACGGTGTCCAACACGATCATCGCAGCCATGTTCGTCTCCGTGGCGACCACAAGAGCCAGCACCTTGTTGGCCGGCACTAAACTGGTCGAACTATTCCCAAGGGCGAGGTTAATGATGTGCTGCGTCGTAATCGTCTGCTTGGAGATCACGGGCTTGATGTACGAATCGTCCACCGTAATAACGTCCAAAGCCCCGATCAACTGAAACACCTGTCCTGTAACGCTCTGGGCGAACGCGCCAGCTGGGCCGAGAAGCATGGCACACAGGACTGCACTCACAATCAGCCAATTCTTTGTACGCATAACCGTTCCCCGTTGTTGTTAAAGTTTCTTGCTACTAGAAAAAGGAATTATTCCCCCTCCTAATGTCGATGCACGATAACCCTTCCCCCGAAACCACAGTGTTCGATGAAAAAGAACGTCCCTACGGTTCGACGAGCATACCGAGTTTGTTGCCGTTTGTCCGGAATCGCGTCTTATAAACAAGGGCGTCCATGGCGTTCGTCGCGTTAAAATGGGCGGTAAGCGTGCCCACGCCGGTGCCATCCAGCTTCGTAAGACACCCGTTTGTGCCGAATTTGGCATTACTGCCGGCGAAGAAAAACCTGCCGCTGACAATGCGATTGGAGATGCTGCCAACATTCAACAGATTGAGTTCGGCAAACACGGTTCCCGCGCGAAGCTTCCGGGTCGGCTGAGCGGGATCAATCGTCAGTGAACCAACCGTCACGGCATTGCTGGAACCTCTGGAATCAAAAACGATCAGAGGCAGCATGTTCGTGTTGGGCAACTGCACCAGCCCTAGGACCGCCTGCTCTGGTACATGGGTGCGCGCAGGCAGGCCGAGCGCCAAATTCACCAGATCCCTATTTGTAAGGTTCACCGGAGCGGCGAAGGCAGTGCCATGCGTATCCCTCCCTTGCACTTCACCATCCATCGACATCGTAACGTCGATAACCTCGTTCGACACTGTGACTGCCAATGCCTGCACGCCAAGCACCATCATGCCACCCATGACACCGCCCAGCCACAAGCGTTTGGTTGTCCTAAAGATTCGGCTCGCGATCATTGTGTTGTCCCTCGCCTCCGCGTTACTCGACAAGCGTCCATGTCCGTCCGCTTGCGATGATCTTGCCTTTCGTGATCACAGCCGCAAACGGTGTCCCCGATTGGATGCCCTTCAAATTGCCCACAAAGCTGTTCCCGCTAATGCTGTTCCCACTAATGCTCTGTACCGCGCATGACCCCGAATTGGTGAACTTCTCGAACACGGGAAAAGCCAGAATGCCCGATGTCCATCCGTTGCTGACGCCACCCGACACGCCGAAATTCGCTGCGAGCACAGCGTCCGCCCGCAACTGACCGCTCGACTTGATGCCCGCAACGAACGACACTGTGTATTGTACCACGCCTTGCACATCGATGTTTGCCACAGTGACCAGATTGGTGTTCGAAACGTTGTCGAACACAATGAGGCTGGTTGGCGCGTCTTCACCGCATTGAACGACCAAACCGAGCAGTTCGTTGGTGGGCACGGCGCTGGTCACCGCCCGTCCGCGCGCCAGATTAATAATATCGGCACCGGTCAGGATGCCCTTGGAAGCTTCAAATCCGTTGGTAAGCACCACGCTAAATAGGTTGGCATCCACTTGGAAAACCTGGCTGGTAGTGCTCGACTGAGCGAGCGCGCCACTTGCCAGTACCCCGGCGGCCAATGCCATCCAACCAGTGATAATCCATCGTCTTGTTCTCATCAGTCTTCTGCCCTCTCAACGTGGATCCAACTCCGCGCCTCAGTGGCACTCAAGGCGTCGAATCCGCCCACACCTCTAACATCAGCCTCCCCGTGGCACAAGCAATCTCTGTGCGCCGCGACGCGGACGATCGAAACTTCAGGCTTTGACCGAACGGAGTTCCTGTGTGCGGTCGAGTAACCCGCTGATGATGTCGTGCGCGACTTCCAGCGGGTTCTGCAATGCGTCCACAGTCACGCGAAGTTTCGCCGGGTAATACGACAACACAGGTGCGGTCTCCTTGTCGTACACTTCGAGCCGGCGCCACACCACTTCTTCCTTGGCGTCATCGAGACGGCCTTCCTTCGTCGCGCGTAGTTTGAGCCGTCGCACGACCTCCTCGCGGTCCCGATCAACGCTCAACACCACAAGCTTCACCACCTCGATGTACTGGTCGAGTATCTTCGCCTGCGCGACGTTGCGAGGAATTCCATCGAGCACAAGCGTGTCAATCTGCGGGTTGAATTTGCCGGAGGCGATCATCCGATTCATGTGATCATTCCAGAGGCGCACCGTAAAATCGTCAGGCACAAGCAAGCCTTTGCTGGAGTACTCAACGAATATCTTTCCCAATTCGCTGTTCTTGTCCAGCGCGCGGAACAGGTCGCCGCTTGCCAGGTGGGTGAACCCAAGCAGTGTTCCCAGTGTCTTGCCCTGCGTCCCCTTGCCGCAACCCGGCGCCCCCAACAGCAGCACAGCCCTGATTTTCTTCGCCATGTTTTCGCCAGCTCCTTTAGTTCAATGGTTCGTCCAACCCGCGTAATATGGCCAGCCCATCTGAGAAATCAACCCGAATCCCAGCAGAAACGTCCGCCACCCCGGCCACCCGTGCGTCGCCCGCGCTGTCACCGCCATGCTCGCAAGTGCGAACGGCAGCGCAAACACCGTGTGCTCGAACCGAACGAAATCGAGGTACTTGCGAAGATTTGTCATGACGCCTTACGCTGCTGTGAGGGCAATTTACCAGCGTTCTTTAGTTTCGACGCGATTTCGCGTATGAACCGCAAATTCTGAAACTCGTCAACGTGCATCTTCAGCGTGCCGTCTTCTTGAAGAACCCACTCCATGACCTCAGAGAGAGGCGCATGGCTTGAGGCAAAGTGAACCCAAAGCAAACCGCCGAAAACAAATCTATAGCACGTGTGGCCTGCAAACCGAATTCGCATTGGCTGGACAATGCACCCCGACACGACTTCATTTTCGTGCAGCAGCACGCTCATTAAACATGGATATTCCCACGCTCGCCCTGGTCGCCCTTCCAGAATCATACGCCGCAGCCTTTCCTCGTGTTGGCCGAGATTCACCTTCCCAAAGAAGAAATTGCTAGAAATACCAGCCCGCCACAGAATAGATAGCTGGAATAGCTTCATCTTGGCGTAGTCCAAGCCGATGAACTTGTTGCCAACGCGCTCGATCTTAACTGCTTCGGAGCCGAAGAAAACCTGTTTCCAGTGGTTTTCGTGCTCGCTCAACAAACCCTCGCACTCCTCACACAATAGCTCCTCCCGGACGCCTTTTTGCACAGTCGCTTTCGGTAATTGCGGGGAGCAATTGATCAAATCGCACCTATGCTTTTCGTCATAGAGAGGGCGAAACAAAAACTCAGGAATGATATGCGATTGGCAAAGATTCCTATCCTGCAAACAGAGCCTACACTTGTTCATGACTGCTCGGCGGCCATTTTCTCTGGCTCCCGGTGTACTCTTTCAGGCCAAAGTCGGCTCGTCACGATCCAGTTGTTCATCTTTCCCCTCTGTAAGAAATTGGAGACTTGTCAATGGCAACATCTAGACGGATCTGATTGATCAGGTCGATGGCGGCACCTCGAACTGTGGGCCAGTCATGCTTCTTTTCACCGTGAATGATAGCCAAGAGATAATCCGTCAATCTGTCAAATGCATCCATCACCCCCTGTGGGGCCATCATCGCCAAGTACGCATACGCTTTCATCCGACGACGGTTGAACTTGTCAAACATGTCGGCAGGAGGTTTAGAGGACATCAAGGTCAAGTCGAAGTCAGCCAACAAGTCGCAGATTATGTCGACTGAGAGTCTATAAATCGCTAACTTGTCGGCGTGTTCTTTCAGATGCTTCTCCTGTTGGATCGTGAGTTCAGATTTCAAACGATCAAGACTCGCTTGATTATCTGCGACCAACCGTGCGCGTATCCGTTCGAGTTCCTCGGCATGCCTTGCTCGATCCGATTCCATGATGCGCGTCGCCCACACCTTCCCCAGCCACCCTGAAAGAACCAAGATAATACCTCCAGCACTTCCTACCGACAGAATTATAGACGCGCCAACTTTTAAGACCTCCAGCCAATTCATCGGTTTTCCTCCTGTGTGTATGAACGTGTTCGATCTGCTGCCATCCGCACTAGTTCTCGCCGCACGCCTTCTTGCCGGAGCCAACCGTAGCCCGCACTGCCGAGGGTGTAGAGCAGTTGCTGAAAGTCGGCATCATTCCACACCGGTTTTCCACGGCGAGTCAGAGCCAAAGTTACTTCTTCGTTGGTTGGCTCGTGGTCAGAGGGAAGGGCTGCAGCAAACGGCGTGTGCAGCGTCAGAAATGTCTTCACATAGGGACGCGCTCCCTCATCCCAATCACTGGCCTTCTTCTCCTCTAAATCCCAATCCAAAGCCCACAACTTAACAGTCTTGTCCCTGCTGCCTGAGAGAACGTAACGGCCATCAGCGCTTAGACAAACACTTGTAACGGCTTCCCTGTGACCTTCGAAAGTGCGAAGACACCGACCAGTAGCCAATTCCCAAACCTTGACTGTATGATCATCGCCACCTGATACCGCAAATCGTCCATCCCTCGTGAAACTCACCGAGTTAGTGAATACACCATGCCCTGCAAATGTCCGAACACTCTGCCCCGTTTTGAAATCGCACAACACGAGTCTGTTTTCCGAATCAGTATACAAAACGTACTTGGCATCATCGCTCAAACACACCGCATTGTAGTTGAAATCTGGATGCTCAAGTTCGCCGCTTTCATTCTGGCTCCAAGAAACCGCGGCTCGGCGATCTTTTCTCGTCACCTCGATTGCTTTGAGACACTGACCAGTCTGTAAACTCCAAAATCGAATAGTCCCGTCCGAGCCACCCGATACAGCATACTGTGCGTCATTGCTCAAGCAAACAGACCTGACCTTCCCCTTGTGGCCGTTGAACGAGCGTAAGCAGCAGCCCGTTGAGATATCCCACAACTTGATATCGTCTTCCTCCTCTTCAAACAATTTCCAGTACCCGACTAACGCAAATCTAGAATCCCGACTGATACAAATCGACCAAGGCCAAAATGCTTTGCGCCCAGGGAACGTCCGAATGCAGTCGCCCGTTGCAATATTCCATACCTTAACTGTCCAGTCGTCATTACCAGACAGTGCCAAGCTGCCATTTTCATTGCTGCAAACCGTTTGCTCTCCCATAAGAACCCCGTCAAAAATAATCCTTAAACAGCGTCCGGTGCGCGGTTCCCGCAGCTCCCCGCCCGTTAACACGAAACCACCCTCCCCGCTAAAGCATAGCGGACTCGAACAGCCCGGCGAAAAGTTCCCTATCTCCCACCCACCAGACAGCGTCTTGCGAGGTAAGCGAAGATATAATGTTGTCCATAATTCAAATGCGTCATTCTTGCGCGCATATCCAGGTAGGGACCTAGCAATTCTAACCAACTTCGCCGCAATAATCGTGTCTCCGGCATCGGACGCATCTCGCGCACGACTGAGTGCCGACTCATACTCCCGCCCGACAGAAACGTCTTTCGCAGTGGACGATGCCTTGCAGAGCACAAAAGGAGCGACGTATGGCAGTGCTAACCTGTCGAGAAACGAAAGTTTTACAGCGTCTGAGTCGTCGTCAGCCGTTAAAACCCAGAGGCCCGTGCGGCCAAAGCGTACCGACTTAACATTCGTCAGGCCGTCTTCATAAGTGCGGAGACAGCGACCGTTCTCCACTTGCCAGAGTTTTATTGTCGCTTGGTTATATCTGTCGAGGCTCGCACTCAACGCATGCCGTCCGTCGCGGCTAAGACAAAGGTCTTTAACCTCATCCTCGTGTCCCTTGAACTCTTGTAAGCATACATTACCGGCCAAACCTAAGAGTTTTAGCCTGCCGTCATCACATGCAACCAAAACCTTCTTCCCATCCCAAGACAGGCAGGCAGATTTGATGTAATCACGTTCATCCTTGAAAGTGAGCAGGCAACGACCACTTTGTATCTCCCACAGCAGCAGAACATGACCGTCATAGGCGGATAAGGCATATTTACCGTTTCCGCTTAGACTAACAGAGAGGTTTCCTTTTCGGCGTTCTCCTATTTTTTTCAGACATTGCCAGTTGAGCATATCCCAATATTCAAGCGCACAATCGTCACCAATAATCATGGCATATTGACCATCTTCGCTAAGACAAAAAAGGCTTATTCCTGCTTCACCGCCTTCAGTAGATCGTAGACAATGGCCCGTTGTCGCATCCCAGAATTTCACAACTTCGCCAAACGCACTGGAAAGGACATATCTTTCATCCCAACTCAAGCAGGCTTTCCACACGCCGCTTTTGTGGCCAACAAACGTTTGGGAATTCCTGTTGGAGCTTGATGCGCGCCGCTCAGCTTCACGCAGAGCGTGCTCAATTTCATCCAACAGCCATCCGCTCGCAGCGATTTTGCCCAACTGAGTTTTCGCGCTGGTGCCATCGCCCCTCTCCAGGTGGACTAGGGCCAGCAGATAACAAGGCGCGGATTTTTGAGGATTTGAAACGCATGCCTCACCAAGTCGACGAGTCAACACGTCATCACCAATTTGGGCGGAGCGCCACTCCACTAATCCCATGTTGTATACAGATTCAGGATGGTGTGGTTCTATCTTGAGCGATTGTTGCCACAGTGCGATGGCCTCTTTCGCCTTGCCGAGGTCGAACAACGACAGCGCACGGTTGTTCAGACTATCGGCAAGATGTTCGGTCGGTTTTGGCCTCGTACGCTGATACACCTCACGGCAGACACCGCGATAAACCTCTTGGAGGCTTGAGGCGATTTCGAGCATGTCTTTGGGGCGGTCGTCTGGTCGCATGCACAGACATTGTTTAAGCAGTTTCGCCAGTTTCTTTGGCATCTTCACGATGAACTTCGGCCCGAGCAGACTCCGGTATGCCTTCAACACTTGTGGCGCTTGCAGTCCGTTCTGCCACACGATGTCGCCGACAAACATCTGAAGTACCGACACTGCCCAACTGTAAATGTCCGTCTTGCGGGAGAGCTTTTCACCTCTGGCCTGCTCTGGTGAGCAGTAGGCTGTCGTGAACAGGCCGGCCATTGTGACCATGTTGTCGGGCGTGGTGGCGACGTTGCTGCCGGTGATGTTTTTCGCCCGTGCCAAGCCGAAGTCAGACACCTTCGGAGTGCCGTCGCTGGTTATCAGGACGTTGAATGGCTTCACGTCTTGGTGAACGATGCCCTGTTCGTGCGCGGCGTGAAGTCCCCATGCGAACTGGATTGCCACGTCGAGAATCTGGTCAAGCTGGGTCAGCTTTCGCTGGGCAATCCAGTGATGCAGCGTCCCACCGGGGACGTACTCGGCGAAGATGCGCGGGATGCCACCGATGGTGCGGACGTAGTAACACTGGACGATGTTGGGATGCAGATTGAGGTTCACCCACGTTTCCGCCTCACGGATGAAGTTCTCGGCGGCCTTCTGCTCCGTAAACAGACCGGGTAACGGGCTTTTCACCGCCAAGTCCATGTTCCATGACTTGTGGTGGATCAGATACACATTACCCATCCCACCTTGCCCCAAAACCTTCTTCACTTCGTAAAGATCAAGAATCGTGTCGCCCGGTTGCCACTCCACACACGCAGCCTTCTCGCCAAACGCCTGCTTCAGGATGCCAGTGACGGATTCAGTTTCCGCCGACTCGAAGACGAAGGCCGCTTTGCGTTCTCCGCCGAAGTCGATCTTGTCACCGGCGCTCAGGGCGACCGGCGCGGTGATTCGCCGTCCGTTGAGGTGCGTGCCATTCCGCGACTGAAGGTCAATCAGGTAGAGCTTGCCATCCTTGCCCGGAGCAATCTGCGCATGCCGACGTGACACCAACGTATGATCCAGCACAAGATCAGCGTGGTTCGGGTCACGTCCAACGATTAGTCCCTTGTCCGGGATCGCCACGCGAAGCCCTGAAATCTCCCCGCGTTCCCCCACCAAGTAGCCTACAACGGTGCTCACGCTGCAAATTTATATTCCCTGCGCCTGCGCACCGCCAGCGCAAACACCGTGTGCGGGGAACTCGCGCGCCTTTAGAAGAATGAACCGAGGCTAGGCATGATCACGGTGTTCGTTCACCAAAACCAACATTGCAATGCGTTCCGAAATTCGGCTTAGACCAGTGGATACATCAGTTACTGATGTATCTATTCCAGCACCTGTTTCCATTCCGATGTTTCCAAAAGCATGGACATCGTGTCGGCAGGCTGTTCCGGCGAGGGACTTTTTCTCATTGCAGCAACATCTCCAAGGACTTCAACAGGTGCGACCATTCACGCCGGGCGACCTTTAGTTCCCGGCGTCCTTTGTCAGTGATGCCGTAGTACCGCCGCCAACGGCCCTTCACCTTCTCGCGTCGCGCGCGCACCAGCCCCCTCCGCTCCAATGCGTGCAGCAAAGGATACAACGCGCCCTCGTTGATCGCGAACAGTCCCTTGGTTCTGTGATGCGTCTCGCGTCGGATCCCATAGCCATAAACTTCGCCCCGCTGTAACGCCGAGAGCACCGCAAGCGCCGTCGTGCCTTTTCTGAGTTGTGCCAACAAATTCATGGATGCATCAGTTACTGATGTATCATCCATCTCACCGGAGGAAACAAGAACGGAATTTAGGTATGGGTATCCAAAACCGCCCCTACCATCATATATCGCCACGTGGAACGTGGTGAACTTGGCGATATATCGAGCTGGGCAGTCACTTTGGTTGAACAGAGAGAGACCGCTGAGTCTGGCACGTCCTCGAATCAGATCACTTCCGACGGACAACGACCTGGTGTTCCTGACGGAGTTTGACGATGCTGTCTGCGGGGCAGACGCCGCGCCAGAGGATGTTCGGATAGAGAATCGCGTGACGACCAATGATCGAGCCGGGGTTCAGGACACAGTTGCAGCCGATGTCGGCCCCATCGCCGATGATCGAGCCGAACTTGCGCAGGCCGGTGTCGATCTCCTGCCCGTATTTCACCGTGATGTCGCCCTTGACGGACTTGACGTTGGACAGAATCACACCGGCGCCGAGGTGTGCATTGTGGCCAAGGATGGAATCACCGATGTAGCTGAAGTGCGGCACGGTTGCGCCATTGAACAGCACCGCATTCTTGAACTCGCAGCTATTGCCGAGCACGCAATCATCGCCAATGATTACATCACCGCGGATGTAGGCGCCGGAGCGGATCTCGCAATTCTTGCCGATGATCGCCGGTCCTTTGATGACCGCGCCATGCTCGATCACGGTCCCCTCGCCGATTTGCACGTCGTCGCCGATGAACGGCGTACCGATAACCTTGCCGCGTTGCGAAGGTTTGACGTGGTTCTTTACAAACGCGGGCAATTTCTTCAGCGCATCCCAGACGTGCTCGCAATTGGCGAACAGGTCCAGATAAGCGAACTGTTTCAGGTCGAGAAGTTCCTCCGGGTGAAACATGGATACATCCTAATCGCCGTCGGCCTGCCTCGCAAGCAGTTCCGTGCATACCTGTGCGCCGCAGACTGGCGTCACGTCGCTAAGACGTCCACTCAGTGAAACCGCCGTCCGACAACAGGCGGCGCGGGCGTATTTGTCGACGTCAAGGATGGTGATAGGGGCATAACCTGCTGGAATCTAGATCGCGGATGGCGCTTTTTCACTCCTGTAGCCACTTGTTCCATCAGGTATTCAGTGACATAACAGAACGTAATAATGATGATGATAAAAAGAGCCAACGTCCAGTATTTGCGGGACATGTCCGTCATCGGCAGTTTCTCCCGAGCGTTTTTTGCCATGAATCTTTGCCTGCGAGCAAGAGAATCCTGTTCGACCAGAATCGCGCTTGAGGGACAGCGTCGGCACCGATAGTATCCCGGACCTGTGGAACGATCCGAATCTTATCAACCGCGCGGGTTTTGGAGTCTCATCGTCACGCAGTTCCAAGGCGCGTTCAGCGACAACTGCCTCAAAACCCTGGTCACGTTCATCGGGCTGGCAGCGGCGACTACGGTCGCGCAGCGCGAATCGGTTGTGCCCCTGCTAGGAATCCTGTTCGCCATGCCATTTATACTGTTCTCGATGGCGGGTGGTTATCTGGCCGATCGCTACAGCAAACGCACGATAACCATCGGAGTGAAGATATTCGAAATCCTCATCATGTTGATTGCCCTGGCCGGGTTATGGGCGAAGAGCGTGCCGTTGGCGATGACTGCCGTTTGTGGAATGGGCATTCACAGCGCGTTCTTCGGACCGTCGAAGTATGGTTTACTACCAGAACTTTTGCCGGAGAAAGAATTGTCGTGGGGCAATGGGATCCTCGAACTCGGCACGTTCGTGGCCATCATCACCGGCGGCGCGGCGAGCGGGTTCCTGTATCGAACCTTCAAAGGACAGCAGGAATACTCGGGAGCGATGTTTCTGGCGCTGGCGGTGATAGGCCTGCTTTGCAGTTTCGGCATTACGCGTGTGCCTGCGGCGAATCCCCAGAAACAATTTCGTCCGAATTTTCTCGGCGATCTCTGGCAGGAGATCCAATCGATCCGCCGCGACCGGGTGCTGTGGCTGGCAATACTTGGCAACGTGTACTTCTCGTTCGTCGGCGCGTTGCTGCTTCAAAATGCCATCCTGTTCGGCACCGATACGTTGAAGGTCGATGAGGTTCATACCAGCTATCTATATATTGCGGTCGCTCTTGGCATAGGTGTCGGCAGTTTCGCGGCGGGATACTTGTCGGGTGGCAAGATCGAGTACGGACTCGTACCGTTCGGCGCGGTCGGAATGACCGTGTTCAGCGCAACGCTCTGGCGACCGTCGCTTACCTACCACGGCGCGCTTGTGCATTTGGCATTGCTGGGGTTCTTCGGCGGATTCTTCATCGTGCCCATTGCCGCAATCATGCAGCACCGCCCGGAGAAAGGACGGAAAGGTGGGGTGTTGGCGGCGGGTAACCTCCTGTCGTGGGTCGGCATCCTGCTTGCCTCGGCTGCGTTCTGGGCGATGACGGCCAAATTCGGGCTAACCACACGCCAGGTTTTCTTGTCGAGTGCCGTGATGACACTGGGCGCGACGATTTACGTCGTGATTCTCCTGCCTGACTCGTTGCTGCGATTGTTTGTCTGGTTCTTCACGCACTCGATCTACCGGATTCGCGTCGAAGGCCGTGACAACATTCCTGAGAAAGGCGGCGCGTTGTTCGTCTGCAACCACGTGTCGTTCGTCGACGCGTTGCTGCTGATAGGTTCCACCGACCGCATGATCCGCGCAATCATGTTCAAAGACATTTACGATAAAATGCTAGTGAAACCGTTCGCGAAAGCGATGAAGGCTATCTCTATCTCGTCGCAGCTTCGTCCACGCGAGATGATCAAATCGTTGCGCGAAGCGAGCGAGGCGGTCAAGAATGGTCATGTCGTGTGCATTTTCGCGGAGGGACAAATCACGCGTATCGGCCAACTGCTCCCGTTCCGGCGCGGCTTCGAGCGCATCATGAAAGACGTTGACGCGCCGATCATCCCCGTCTGTCTCGATAATGTTTGGGGCAGCATCTTCAGTTTCGAGAGAGGCCGGTTCCTCTGGAAAATGCCGCGCTATTTCCCTTATCCAGTCACCGTTTCGTACGGCAAACCAATGCCGCCGACCTCCACGCCATTCGAGGTGCGCCAAGCCGTGCAGGAACTCAACACCGAGGCCTGGAAACATCGCAAGAAATTGATGATGCCGATCCACCGCGCTTTCGTGCGCAAAGCGCGACATCATCCGCGACGCTTCTTCATGGCCGATGCACGCGTCCGTAAACTGCGGTTTGGTTCGGCGCTGACACGCACAATTTTTCTCGCGCGACGACTTCGCTCAGTGTGGGCTGGACAGGAAATGGTCGGCATTCTCATGCCGCCATCGGTCGGCGGCGCACTCGTGAATTATGCGGCATTGCTCATGGGTAAAGCGCCAGTGAACCTCAACTACACCGCCAACGACGAGGTCCTTGCCTCATGCGCGCGCCAGTGCAACCTGCAAACCGTCATCACGTCAAAAGCCTTTCTCGACAAGATCAAAGTGACCGTGCCCGGCAAGACCATTCTGATCGAGGAGCTTTCCGAGAAACCGCGCATCGGTGAAAAGATCGGCGCCTTGCTCATGACTTGGACGTTGCCGGTGGCCTTGTTGGAGAGCGCGCTTGGCCGGAAGAAGAAAGGCACACTCGACGACCTCGCCACTGTCATTTTCTCCAGTGGCAGCACTGGTGATCCCAAGGGCGTGATGCTGACGCACTACAACATCGTCTCCAACGCCGAGCAATTGGGACAAACGTTTGCGTTCAGCAGTCGTGACCGCATCCTTGGCATCCTGCCGTTCTTCCATTCGTTCGGATTTACCGGAACTCTAGTCGTACCCGCGGTGCTCGGCATCGGCGTGGTCTATCACGTCAGCCCGCTCGATGCGAAAGCCATCGGCGCGCTCGTGCGCGACTACCGCGTAACGTTCCTGCTGGCGACGCCGACATTCCTGCAAATGTACAACCGCGGTTGCGAACCCGAAGACTTCGGCAGCCTGCAATTCGTCATGACGGGTGCTGAAAAGCTGCCCGAGCGCGTTGCGCAAGCGTTCGAGGACAAGTTCGGCATCCGTCCACTCGAAGCCTATGGCCTAACCGAGTGCTCACCCGCCGTTACAGTCAACACGCGCGACTTCCGTGCCGCGGGTTTCCGTCAAGTCGGCGCAAAACGCGGCAAGATCGGCCATCCATTGCCGGGTGTCAGCATCAACATCGTAGATCCCGACACATTTCAGCCAGTGCTCGTTGGCCAGCCCGGCCTGCTCCTCGTGCGCGGGCCGAACGTGATGAAAGGGTATCTCGGCAAACCCGAAAAAACCGCGCAAGTCATCCGGGATGGCTGGTATACCACCGGGGATATCGCCGCGCTTGACGAAGATGGATTCCTCACAATCACCGACCGACTCACCCGGTTCAGCAAGATCGGCGGTGAAATGGTACCGCACATCAAAGTCGAAGAGAAATTGCACGAACTGGCCGGCGTCACCGAGCAATGCTTCGCCGTTACCGGCGTGCCCGACGAAAAGAAAGGCGAACGCCTCGTCGTTCTCCACACACTTACCGACGACAAACTCAAGCTCGTGCTCGACAAACTCGCCGCGTGTGACCTACCCAACCTCTGGAAACCGCGCCCCGACCAATTCTTCCACATCGATGTGCTGCCTTACCTCGGCACCGGTAAACTGGATTTACGAAAGGTGCGGGAGATCGCAAGAGAGCTTTCAGGCGAGCAAAAAGGATAAAAATGGAGCGAGCGAAGGGATTTGAACCCTCGACATTCACGTTGGCAACGTGACGCTCTACCAGACTGAGCTACGCTCGCACCAGTAGATAACACCGACACAATAGCAAATCTCTGCTTGCGTGCAACTCCGAAAATTCGGCGTGCCAGCCGTAGTTCAGGAGAGAACGCAATATCCGCCTTCGCCAAGGTTCACCACGCCTTTGGCGTGGCTTCGGCGGACAGCCTCGCTCTCCACAGACAATTCGAGCGAAGGCTGGTGCGCGAGAGAGGAGTCGAACCTCCACGGGTTTCCCCACAGGATCCTAAGTCCTGCGCGTCTGCCAGTTCCGCCACTCGCGCAATAGCTTATTATAAGACACTTACAGAAGAAGCCAAAATTGACTTGCAACCCTTACTTGTAGCCCTATACTGTAGGCACCATGAAAACACGCCACACTCCCCTTCCAACAGAGGGCGAGCAGGCCGGAACGCTCCGCCGAGTTGCAAGCAACCTTTATCGCATGGAGCCATACGGCACTTATTATGCCGTCAACAAGAAGGATGGCAAGCAATTCCGCCAGTCCCTCAAGACCAAGGATCGGAAATTGGCAGAGAGGCGACTGCGCGAAGTTATGGAGAAAGTCGAACGGCTGAAGGCAGGAACGGGGCGTCTCACCTTCGGTGAGATTGCCAAGCAGTTCATCGGCTCAGAGCTGGCAGCAAGAGACCTAAAACGCCAGTCAAGAGCTGACTGCCTCGTTCGCATCGCTTCACTACAGCGAACTTGGCGCGGGTTATCACTCACGCCAGTCCGCGACATCAAAACGAAAGACTGCGAACAGTGGTTTGCAGGTCGCAAGCAGCAAATCCACGCGCAACGGCTCAACAACGAGCTTGGTATCCTGAAGCAGATTCTAGCCTTTGCAGAACGCGAAGGCTTTATCATGTCAAACCCTGCTACACCGATTCGTCGCGTCAAGATCGTGGCGGTGGAGCCAACTATCCCGACACGCGACCAGTTCACCCTGCTTGTCGCCACACTTCGGAAAATGGGCAACCACGATGCAGCGGACTTTGTGGAGTTGCTTGGTTACAGCGGGACGAGACGCAACGAAGGCGCTTCTCTGACGTGGGGCGACATAGACTTTGACCGTGGGACGTTTCGCGTTACCGGCGGCGCTGAGGGCACAAAGAACCGACAAACGCGGCGCGTGCCTCTATTCCCTAACTTGCGGCGGTTTCTCTTGAATCTCCGGCAGCAACGCGGCGACACAATACAGACGGACGCGCGCATTATGCGGATTCAGCAATGTCGTGACGGTATCCACCTAGCGTGCAAGCTTGCCGGGTTGCCGCCTTTCGACCATCACGCCATGAGACACTTTTTTGCGAGCAACGCGATTGAGCAAAACATAGACTTCAGGGTAATTGCCGGCTGGCTCGGCCACAAAGACGGCGGGCTGCTTGTCGCCAAAGTGTACGGGCACCTTTGCGTCCAGCACTCGGACGCAATGGCAAGGCGTATGACTTTCAGCGCGACTGCCGGTACTCCGGCCAATGTTGTCCCGATAGAAAACGCTTCTTCATAATCGTCACAACCCACCGAAAGCAAATGGCGCTCCTGCCTTTAGCTTTAAGACTGCTGAATCGAGCTTGGCTTGTCACGGCTCAAGCGGACACCGATAGTGGGGAGATAAAACGAGGATCCGGTCAATTACCAAGACTGAATGCGCAAATGCCTCGGGACAGGACCTGCAAAACCTAAACCATCGAGATAGAGCGAAGCCTTCTTCCCATAACCGCGATGGCTGTAATGCCAATGCCCAGCAATATCAGACTGGAGGCTCCATCAGGCACCCGATAAAACAAACCTTGCGATCCTTGGATCTTCGTCACACCACCCACAACTTCGGTCGGAGCCAGCCAAATGCCATCCGGAGCTGAAGGAAGATTGCTCAAATTATTCAGAACTAGCTCAGCATAATCCACTGCAGCAGCAATGTTGCCGTTATTGGAAGACTCAATATAGAAACCGCCATTGTTTATATTATTGAAGAAATCACTGTCGGCATAGGAGCTTTTGTTGTTATAAAGCGCCTCCCATATGGCGAGTTGGAGTCCCGCTTTCTGGACATCCGTAGAAGCCAGATCGTTATACGCGTACCAGAGCTTGGCTGCATTCTGGATTCCTCCCGCCACCCACAGCGGGGTTACACCGGTTGATTTCGGGTCAGTAAACAGCAAAGGAGTATACGCGTGAGTAGCAAGGCTGAGGAGCGTACCGACATCCGTGCAATATGTATGTAATGGGCTGATCCAAAGCGGATCCGAAGTCCTCATGTCAAGTTGACCGACAGCAAAACTTGCATCCGTATATCCCGGGATAACGGTATGAAGTTGAATGGCCAGTCCGCCCGTCTCGCCCTGATACGTGTATTGGACGGCCATTGCCGAAGTTGTTGCGACGACAATGCCTATGGCCACGAGAAAAGTTTTGATCGCGATTTGTAGTTTTTTCATTGTCTTTTGTTGGTCTCCATGAGGTATATGAGAATCCCTATTCCACGGTTCAAACAAGTAAGCACATACGATGCCACCACTCGATGACCGCATGCGCTGCCATGTGAATAGCGTTTATGATAAGGAGGTTACGCTGGCGCGCGTCAAATCCATGGATTCAGGCTACCCCGTGGACAGTGTAAGCTTTTCCGACACCCGTTTACAGAATTCACGCTGGGTGTCTTACGGGGCGTCAGGACTTGGTAGAGGAGTGGCGGCGGGTCTATACACTACACCACACATACATAGGGACCACGGGGAGGTCGGTGGATCATCGTCCACATGGGAGAGAGAAGTCAGTGGCGGACAGCTTGGGGGGACTTCGGCGATTAAGAGAGCGGTTGAACGGGCGCGGGATGGTCTTGAGATAGTGGTTGCAGACTCCGGGGTGCACAAAGCCAGATGAAAAGTTCTTTGACGGAGTGAGTTCAGGCGTTGTAAACTGGCGTACGTATAGTGCGTAACGACGACTTCGCTAACGCTATCATACAGGCCAAATGCATGACATCCGAAGGAGGCAGCAAATGACAAAGGCATCAGCTCTCAGAATCGGTCACAAGGTTTCGCTGAAAAACAGAGGCGGTCTTTGTCGTCGGCTATCGACGACGACACTCGCAGCGTTGGGACTTGCTGTTTTGGTGGTAGTCACAGGCTGTCAGACGCCTCAGAGCAAAGCACTCGTTGAACAGGCCGGCGACCGCTCTCAAGCGATCAGCTTGCGAGAAGGTGACATCTTGAAAATCTCTTTTCCGGGTGCTCCGAACCTCGATACAACTCAGCAGATCAGGAGAGACGGCAAAATCGCTCTGTCTTTGGTCGGGGAAGTGACAGCCGTCGGTATGACGCCTGCCGAACTGGAGAAAGAGATCATCAGACTTTACTCTTCGCAACTGGTCTCGAAGGAAGTCACGGTCACGGTGGTATCTTCGTCCTTTCCGGTGTTTGTGACCGGAGCGGTGATTCGCCCGGGCAAGATCTTGTCCGACCATCCGATTACGGCTCTCGAAGCGATCATGGAGGCAGGCGGTTTTGATTATGCGAAAGCCAACCTCGGGGCCGTGAGAGTGATCCGGAATGAGGGGGGACGCGTGAAGAATTACACCTTGAACTTGAAACTCGTGTTGCAAGGGAAGCAAAGCACGCCCTTTTACTTGAAGCCCTCTGATATCGTTTACGTACCGGAGGAGTTTTCCTGGTTCTGAGCGGGTTGCCAAGGGTTACAATCCGCGCCGACCCGGTCGTAAAAGCCATCACCCACTCCTAGAGCGGTGTTGGCCAAGGCACCGCTGGTGTTGCACGGCTGGTTTGCGCAGCGCGCAACACCGGCCCGCGGCCCGCGGCGTGATGGCTTTTCTGTCGGAGGCGCTGGCGCTGTTGCCGCCAGGGATGAATGTGCATTGCGTGCAGGCCCGACAGCGGGTTCTTTGAGAAAGTGCTACTGGCCTTTCTGGAGCCAGCGGCTTCTGGAGCCAGCGGCAGTTGCCCTACCTGGTGGTGGCGCGCCTGACGAAGCGGCTCAAACGCCGGGCCGCGGTCACCAGACTAACACCGCAAGCGGCTCGAAAAAACGAGGTCACCTCAGTCAAGAAAGAGCCGCGGTACAAAGACAAGCCGCAATGCAAACCCGGCGCGAAGTAGGTCGCGTAATCTCCTCTTAATTCCGCTGGACTACTTTGCCGTGCCGGACTTGCCGTACTTCGCTGTGTAATGCAGGTTCCTTATTCCCACAAACGCATTGGTATCCAGCACGGAGATCACTGGGAAGTTCGTTATGGATATCCCTGGCCTCGGTATGTTTGAGCTGATCATGCTGTAATTCGCCCACGGTGTCTGCCATGAACCTTTCCTCAGCTTGGCGGTCAAAGTCCACAAGCCTGTTTTCTTGCCGTAGGCCAGTTTGCAGCTTCCAAAAGTGCTCACCCCGCGCCCCTTGGCATCCAAGGTGAACGTCACGTTCGTTGTGCCGCCGACGTCCAAGGTCACCACCTTGTTGGTCAGATCATAGCCCGCCACGAGATCCTCAAGCGTGGCGGTTAGACTGCAACTGTCGGAGTTGGTCTTGGCGAAGTTCAACTTCACCTGCATCTTGGTGACGGTCAGTTCGCAGGCAACGGCCACCGTCAGGTTGGTGCTGATCGCAGCCCACCCGTTGCTGACGGTCACGCTGGCGGCGTACGGCCCGCAGTAATTGGTGGTGTAGGCATGCTGTGCCAAGCCTGATAACGACCACACGTTGGTCACGCCATCGCCAAACAACCACTGGTAACTCAATTGGTTGGTCCCCGGATCCGTGGCCATGACACTGAACACATTCGTGTCACCGGCCTCAACCACGGCCAGATTGCCGATTTGCAGCAGCGCGTTCGTGACCGTTGGCCCGGTGGTGAAAACAGGCGCCAAGGGGTTGCCGACCGTGATGTATCCCGACCGGTTAAGTGTATTGCTGCCAGCAGGACCAATCACGGTCAGACTCACGCTAAAAGTGGCGGCGTTGGTGTAGGTGTGCGTCGGGTTGGTGGCGATGCTGGTACCGCCATCGCCAAAGTTCCAGGCAACATGGGTGATGGTCCCCGTGGACAGGTTCGAGAAGGTCACTACAAGCGGCGCCATCCCGTTCGTCGGCGAGCCGGTGAACTGGGCAACGGGCACAATGGCTCCACTGCCGGTGACGGCGTTCGTGGAGTTGCCACCGTTGCTGGCGAACACGACGCTGTTGGAGAACGCGCCGGTGCCAGGTGGCGTGAAACGGACCGCCACGTTGGTTGAAGCAAAACCGGCGAGGTTGAATGGACTGCCCGACGCGACCGTAAACCCGCCAGACGGCGGGCCACTGACAGTGGCCGTGCCGCTCAACGTCGAGCCGCCGGCGTTGGTCACCACAAAACTGGCCTGTGCTGTCGTACCGGTGGCCAAGGTGCCGAAGTTGTAGCTCGCCGGGCTGACCCGAAGCTGTACCGACGTCAGAGCCGTGCCCGTAACCGCGTTGGTCGAGTTGCCGCCATCGCTCGCAAAGATCACCGCGCCGGTGAAACTGCCCGCCGCAACCGGACTGAAACCGACCGTGACCGTATTCGTCTCACCTCCCGGCACGCTGTAGGAACTGCCGCTGATAATCGCAAACGGACTCCCGACGGATGCGGATCCCGTCAGCGTCTGTTGCCCGGTGTTCATCACCGAAAACGTCTGATTACTGCTCTGACCTACAGCCACCGCGCCGTAGTTGCGGCTGGCCGGACTGACCACCAGATGCGACGGAGCAATCGCCACAATGTAACTGGTCCGAGTGCTGGTATCGCTCCCCCAAAGGCCGCTGACGGTCAGACTGACGGTATAGGTCCCAGCGTTGTACGTGTGACTCATACCGGGAGCCGCCGTATTGGTCGTGTTGCTGTCGCCAAAATCCCAGAACCGATTTGTGATATTACCGGTCGAGGTGTCGGTGAACGTCACCGGCAAGGGTGCCACACCACTGGTCGGGCCGCCGCTGAAACCGGCCACAGGCAGTTGATGCGTCACGGTCAGATTGACCTGACTTGCGGTGTTGGTGTTGATCGCATAGTCGTAGCCCGACGGCGCGGTGCCAATGGTCACACCGTTGTAGGTCAGCGTCCCGCCATAAGTAAACAACGTGTAAGTCCCGTTCGTGAACCCGCCGGCATCGGTGATATTGAGAGCGCCGGCCAGCGTCAGGTTGCTGCTGACTACCGCCGGATTGCTGTTGGTGCCCAAGGCAAATTGCAGTACTGCGCCGGTGCCAATAGTGGCCGTTCTGACCGTCAGCGAGCCGCCGTTGAAAACCATCACGCTGCTGACGCCATTGGTGAGCAGGAGCGTATCCACTGTGTTGGTCCCACTGTTCATCGTGAGGGTGCCCCGGCGGACGTCCAGTACCCCGCTCTGAGCGGGGTTGGTCACAATCAAGTTGCCGCCGTTGAGCGTGACGAGGTTGTTGGAAGAAGTCGAGTTGGACCCCACGTACAAATTGGACGACACCACCGTGCCGCCGTTGCTGATCACCAGCGAGTTGCCGCTGCCGTCGAAGCCGACAAAGACGCTACTCGAGTTGCTCCAGACCGACCCGGTGCCAGTGACCAGCACGCTGTTGCCGCTGGCGTCGTCATCGTTGCCGATATAGCCGAGGCTGTTGAGCACCGCGCCGCCGTTGCTGATCACCAGCGAGTTGCCGCTGCCGTCGAAGCCGACAAAGACGTCACCCGAGTTGCTCCAGACCGACCCGGTGCCAGTGACCAGCACGCTGTTGTTGTTGGCGCCGGCGTTGTAGCCGATACGGCCGTTAGTGTTGACCACCGTGCCACTAGTGTTGATCACCATCGAATTGCCGCTGCCATAGCCACCGACATTGACGTAGCTCGAGTTGGTCCACACTGACCCGCTGCCAGTGACCAGCACTCTGTTGTTACTGCTGTCGGAGTTGACGCCGACAGTGCCGTTGCTGTTGACCACCGTGCCACCGTTGCTGATCACCAGCGAGTTGCCGCTGCCGTTGAAGCCGAGATAGATGGAGCTCAAGTTGTTCCAATGCGACACGCTGCCAGTGACCAGCACGCTGTTGTTAGTGCTGCCGGTGTAGTAGCCGATATAGCCGATGCTGTTGACCACCGTGCCGCCGTTGCTGATTACCATCGAATTGCCGCTGCCCGAGTTGCCGATATAGAGGTGGTCCGTGGTGGTCCATGTGCCGCCACTGACCATCACGCTGTTGTTGCTGCTGCTGGCCTCGTAGCCCAAAAAGCCCCGCGCGCCGGGAACCACCAGCGAGCCGCCGTTGGTGATCACCAACACATCGGCAAAAGTGTTGGAGCCGACGACGTAGTCGCCCGTCCAGATGCTGGTCACGCCGCTAATGGTGTTGGTTTGGTAGTTTGCGGTGTATTGAGCCTCGGATGATCGGGATCCGAGCATGGTCCCGATGAGTAATCCAACGACCAGCCCTGACACTCGTGTCGGGGTCAAATAAGCGTGTCGCATTCGGCGCATAATCCTCCTCCTCTCCTACATGACAATGCGAAAAGATGAGCATGTCAACGTAAATCCGTTACACAAAAAAACGACTTTCTCTTTCCACATTCGGACACCAACGGGTCAGGCCTTTTACAGGGTCACGTCAGCCCAGCGCACTGTGCGGACGGTCGTGGTTGTAGGTCCGCTGCCGATACTGCGCTGTGATTGAGCGCGCGTCGGCCACACTGTGGAAATAACCGGCCGCGATGGCCACGACACCGGTCAAACCCGCCGGCGGCGAGGCTTGGCCACTGTCATTGTTGCCCCCATCCAATGACACTGCCATCGCTGTGAATTCTTCTCACCGGCGATACCAGACCTCTTGGTCGAGCATCGGCTGACCGGTTCCGAAAGCGCTTTCTTTCCAGCGGTTGCAGGCTCGCTTGTTGTTCCAGCGCAGATGGTTACGCAGATAGCTTGAACGAAAGGATTTGGCGTTTAAAAGCAATCTTAACCCCGTGGATTCCTGTGGCATGGCCGTTGCTCCCAAGTGAAGTGTGGATGTTATGAATAGAGACCAGAGCCTCGTCATTGGTGGCCGAAGCAAAGGCTCCCGCCCGTCTAGTTCATTTCCGAGGAACGGTCGCTATGTCATTGAGACTGTCATGGGCAAGTGGCAATTGGCCGTCCTTGCGCTCGGTCTCTTCGGGAGCATCCGAGGCCATGCTGACATGCTTGAACTGGATCTCATCTCAAACAATGTGGTGAGTGTGCGTGGTGCCATCTTGGAGTGGGTCGACGGTGCCAGCGTGACAAACGGGCGCTTCGCATCGTTCCTGCAAATCAGAGGGGTGGGGATCGCGGGAGATTACAACCGGGGCGGAAAGAGGAACATCCAACTCCGCGATATTCCAATGGTCTCATTGAACGGGACCAATTTCCTACAGTTCGCGCTCGATGTGCGGGGGCCGACTGTGTCGCTAGATACCATCGAAATCTTCACTGCTCCAGTGGCGAGCGTTAATACGAACTACCTCGGCGCAGTAGGCACGAAGCGGTGGGACCTAGACAAAGGGTGCTGGAATTACGCTGATCAAAGCGGCCCCGGGTGCGAGCCGACATGGGACGATGTTGTTGTTCAAATCGATCCTCAGCGGAACAAGAAGCATTCCGGCGTCGATATGCTCCTCTATGTTCCCGTCTCCTACTTTGTGGATGCGCAGCCAAATGACTATGTTTATTTCTTCTGCGTCTTTGGTAATCCGCCCAAGCCTTACCCGTCAGCGATCACAATGCATCCGAAAGGACCGGGGACAGCAACGTGGGGGATTGTGAAACCGTTGCACGCGGACAAGATCGCATCGGTAGGCGAACTCATGGCCCAAAATGGCTACTAATAAAACAGAGACGGCAGGATACATGAACGCAACGGCAGATCAAAAAACAATTCTCCTCGCCGCTTCCGAAAGCTCGGAACGGCAGGCAGCAGTTGACCCGCTCGTAGCCGTGAATTGTTACGTTGTCACTGCCACAGGTCTCTCACAGACAAGCGCGCGACGATCCAGCCGCACCTTTGATTTCGTTCTGCTCGACCTCGATCTCCCTAACCACGCAGGCCGGCGGATCGCACAGTATTTGAGCCATGCACACAATTACTTACTCGTAATCGCAGTCAACCCACGACCAAACGAGCGGCTTCAAACCTCGATGCTGGATGTCGACGCCGTGCTTAACGGAGCCATCTGGAACAATACACTTCGTTCGGGCACTGCGAGACCTTCTCACTCTGTCCGAAAAGGGGCAGCTCGACCGAATCGCGGTCGCTATTCAGGCGCTGAAACGAGGCCACAGCCACAATGAAGTCACACCAAATACACTTGCAGTCGAAGAAGTTCATTGGACTTTCGTATCGCCGCGCCACCTCCTTAAGCGAGTTCCTGTCCGGTCGAATTCCACAACGTTCACTCGCAAAACTATTATTCTCAATTGTTCTCAACTTCACACTTGCCGCAGGTGCGTGGGCCGGATTTGTACCCCCTAGCAACCTGACCGCGACGAGTGTTTCCTCCAACAGCGTAAGCTTTGCTTGGACAGATAACTCCAGCAACGAGAAAAGAGTTGTTGTAAGCCACAGCCTGCAGGCAACCTCTGGTTTCAGTGACATTGCCACTTTGCCTGCCAATTCCACAACATACACGGACACGGGTCTGCTTCCGCATACGACTTACTATTACCAAGTCAGCTCAGTTAGGGCTAACAGCATACGGGTCACTTCTTCAACCGTTTCTGTAACCACGGCGACCGACACCTACACGATTACGACGAGCGCATCGCCCGCAGCGGGTGGCACGACCAGTGGCGGCGGCAGTTATGCCCGTGACACGACTGTGACCGTGACGGCAACGCCGAATTCAGGCTACAGCTTTGTGAGCTGGATGGTAGGTGGGACGGTCGTCAGCACGTCGGCCAGCTACAGTTTCACGGCCAGCGCC
>Ga0182027_10000752_pt1 | contig 55240 bp, 30 predicted proteins | sample 712E1DmetaG_FD_121300 | JGI IMG/M metagenome (GOLD analysis project Ga0182027, IMG submission 121300) | Permafrost microbial communities from Stordalen Mire, Sweden - 712E1D metaG (Illumina Assembly) | ecosystem: Environmental > Terrestrial > Soil > Wetlands > Permafrost | place: Sweden...
TATGAAGTTAATTTTAATGCGAGCGGACTATCAAGCGGAGTATATTTTTATACTCTACACGGCACATCTATAGATGGTAAACAAAACTTCCTGAACACCAAGAAAATGATTGTTATGAAATAAGTAAAGTTAATTATTGAATACCCCGGCCAGACGGTCTTTGAACTGCTCCTCATAAATTTTTGTAAGGTCAACAGTTTCAATAGCGCGGGGAGAAATTTTAACAAATTTATTCTTTTCTTTTTCCCAGTTATCAAGAATTTTTCCTGCTTTAGTGGACCCGGTTTGGAATTGGTGATTGACAAGATATTTGTATATCAGATCTTCATCGGCAAGGACCATGGTGTCTGTTTTAACATAAGCAGTGTTAAGGTTCTTTTCAACCAAAGGGAAATTATTATAGATATAAGCAACACCGCCCGTCATTCCGGAACCAAAATTCTTACCTATTTCACCCAGAACAATTACAAAGCCACGGGTCATGTATTCACAGCAGTGGTTTCCGACTCCTTCAACAACAGCAGCGGCCCCGCTGTTGCGGACTCCAAACCTTTCACCTGCTCTTCCTGCTACAAATAATTCTCCTCCAGTAGCTCCATATAATGCGACATTACCAATAATAGTATTTCCTTCAAGAGCTTGTCGTGAAGTGCGTGGAAACCTAATGGTAATCAAACCACCTGACATACCTTTTCCTACATAATCATTAGCGGCACCGCAGTGGCGCAGTTCAATATTATCCACAAGGAAGGCGCCAAGACTTTGTCCTGCAGTACCATCAAGACGGTACTGGATATATCCTTTAAAATTACCGGGTCCATATAAAAAAGAAATTAACCCTGAGAGTCTTGTTCCAACTGCCCGGTCGGTATTTTTTAATTTCCTGGTTATGATTACGCGGCCGTGAGTCATTATAGCGGGAAGAACTTCTTCCATTATTGTTTCATCAAAATGACGACCGTTCAGGGGAAATGATTTAACTTTAAGTCCCAAGCCGGGATTATATTTTTGATCATTATCTGAATGAAGCAGATAGGACAGATCAATATTCTTTTGGCAGATCAATTCCTTATGTTCAGAGCTTATGGTCAGAAGATCATTTTTCCCTGTAATATTGAACAAGCTGGAATATCCCATTTCTGAAAGCAGTACCCTTACATCTTCGGCAACATGTTTTATAAAGGCGACAAGGTTTTCCGGTTTACCCTTAAATTTTTTACGCAGTTCTTTATCCTGAGTTGCAATTCCAGCGGGGCAGGTATTAAGGTGGCACTGCCGGGCCATTATGCAACCCAAAGAAACAAGAGCCGAGGTACCGAAATCAAATTCATCTGCACCCAGCAGAGATGCAATAATAATATCTCTTGCGCTTTTTATTCCGCCATCAACGCGCAGAGTAACTCTTCCTCTCAATCCATTCTGAATAAGAGTTTTGTTTACTTCAGTAAGGCCAATCTCCCATGGAAGACCAGTATGTTTCAGAGAGCCGAGAGGACTGGCACCAGTGCCTCCGTCGTTTCCACTTATTAATATAACATCTGCGCCAGCTTTAACAACGCCCGAGGCAATTATACCAATGCCAAACTGAGAAACAAGTTTAACACAAATATTGGCACGAGGGTTTACCTGACGTAAATCATAAATCAACTGAGCAAGATCTTCGATACTATAAATATCATGGTGCGGCGGAGGAGAAATCAGAGGAACTCCGGGCGTTGTATTTCTATCGTATGCAATTTGAAGTGTAACTTTTTCACCTGGAAGTTGACCACCTTCACCCGGTTTTGCTCCCTGACCCATTTTAATCTGAATTTCCCGAGCAGCAGTCAGATACGAAGTTGTTACACCAAACCTTCCGCTTGCTATTTGTTTAGTATAACAGTTTTCACTTTTATCAGGATTGGAAATACTGTACCTGTCTTTCTGTTCTCCCCCTTCACCGGTATTACTTCTGATACCGAGCATTGAAGCCGCTCGTGCAAGAGTGCGATGAGTTTCTTCAGAAACAGCGCCAAAAGACATTGCACCCAGGCCGAAACGTTTTATTATTTTATCAGCCGGTTCAACGTCAATAACAGGGATAGGTTCTTTTTTAACTATATCGAGAAGATCTCTAACATAGACAGGCGGCTCACCCGTAACAGGTATTCCGGCCTTATTCCCTGCTACAGAATGAATATGTTTAAAAACATTCGGTGAAAAGCCATGTGCCTCTCCCCCTTTTCTGAATCTGAATCTCCCGTATTCTTCAATTACAATATTGTCACCGAACGCCTTAATACTTTTGTCAACAAGTGATTCTTTTAACATTGAAAGATTTAATCCGCCGAGAACGGACTTAATTGAGGGGAAGTATTCATTTATAACTTCTTTGGAGATTCCGATGGCATTCATCAACATACTGCCATGATAACTGCTTAAAGTAGAAACACCCATCTTGCCCATTATTTTAAGAAGTCCCTTTTCAAGAGAACCGCGGTAATTTTTCAACATAGTTACCCAGTCGGCAGCAGCGAAATGTTCTCTGATTAATTCATAAGCCATATAGGGATAAACAGCGCTTGCGCCGAAGGCCACAAGGCATGCAATATCGTGGTCTTCAATGACATCGCCGGTAAAGCATAAAAGGGCGCAATTGTTCCTAAGCTTTTTCCTGATAAGGTGCTGATGGACAGCAGATACGATAAGGAGCATAGGAATAGGGGCATAATCTTTCTCAAGATCTTCATCTGAAAGAAAGATAATTCTAGTTCCGTTCATTGCAACTATTTCACATTCCCTTCTGATTTCCTCTATCCTTTCGGCAAGGTCGTCATCAATATGAATATGGCATTTTATAATAGCATAGGGGAATGAATCATTTTTATCTTTTAACAAATTTACTTCGCGGGGGGACAGCACCGGACTGTCAATCCTGACAGCACCTTCGAATACATCAGTTTCACTTAGCAGATCGCTTTCATATCCGATATAACGATAAAGACTCATGACATAACGTTCACGAATCGAATCGATTGAGGGATTGGTTACCTGGGCAAAATGCTGCTTGAAATAGTCGTATAACTTTCTTGATTGGCTGGAGATTGCGGCCGGAGGTGTATCATCACCCATCGATCCAACTGATTCATTTCCGCTTTGGGACATTGGAATGATAAACCGGTCCAAATCCTCTTTATCTATACCGAACGCAATCCGGAGTCTTTTATTGAAACCTTCCTCGGGAAGAGCAAAAGAACCGAACTCATCAAAATCACTACCGCGGTCAAGAGTCAGGAGTTTACTTTCAATCATTCTTGAATAATTTTTGGTTGCAGAGACCATGCTTGTGATTTTTTCATTTGGAATTATTCCTGAACCGTCAAGCTTAACAGCAAAATTTTCACCAGATTTCATATGGTGGTGCATCAGGACATTATCCTCACTGAGTTCAACCACACCAGCTTCCGAGGCCATGATAACGAGCCCGTCTTTTGTTATAGTATATCTGAGCGGGCGCAAACCATTCCTGTCCAATTTAGCACCTACAATATCGCCGTCTGTAAAAACAAGAGCAGCGGGGCCATCCCAGGGTTCGATATGATTTTCGTGATAGATATAAAAATCCTTAAGCTGCTGGGGCATGCTTGTATCATAAATATATGGTTCGGGTATGAGCATCATTATACTGTTAAACAACCCTCTCCCGCTCATAACAAGGAACTCAAGGATATTATCGAGACTAAAGGAATCGCTACCTGACTGAGAGACAAATGGTTTTAATTTTTCAAGGTTTTCTTTCCAATAATCGGAACGGATAGTTTCTTCACGTGTCTGCATCCATAAACGGTTCCCTTTAATTGTATTTATCTCACCGTTGTGTCCCAGCATTCTGAAGGGCTGCGCCATGCTCCAGTTGGAAATTGTATTTGTTGAAAACCTTTCATGGAAAACAGAAACTTTAACTTTATATTCGGGTTGAGTTAAATCAGAATAGAACCGTGCAAGAGTATTGGGTTTCATCATCCCCTTGTAAACAATTGTTTTGGAGGAGAGCGAGCAGATGAATGTTTCGCCTTTAGCATTCAGAATTTTCTGCTCAATGCTTTTCCTGAGAAGATAAAGTCTTTTTTCAAAATCTTTATTATCAGCCTCATCTGTAAAAAAGAACTGAACTATAAGCGGACATGTTTCTTTGGCAATTTCACCAAGAACACCTTTATTAACGGGGACGTATCTTGTTCCGACATATTTAATTTTAAGATTGTCTTCAATATTATTCAGTTCATTCTGAAGAAACGGAAGTTCAGTTTCATTTGTGAAAACCATTGCCACAGCACGTTCTTTATTTCCAGTTTCAAAACAAAGTTCTTCATCCAATACGAGGGTGAAATATTCAACAGGAATGTCTGTCATAAGTCCTGTCCCGTCGCTAGTACGGTCATCAGACCCAAAGGCACCCCGGTGAGACATATTTTTTAACGCCTCAATTGAAAGTTCAATTACCCTGCGGCTTGGTGTAGCATTCAATTCAGCTATGAAACCGATTCCGCAAGCGTCGTGAAATTCTGAATTTATAAGTTTTGTATTCATAGTACAATTTTATTTTAATTAAGTTTTAGAACATCCCCTTCAGAATTGTTAAAACAACAGGATTAAAAACATTGAATATGTTTTAAGCACAATTTCAATTTTTATATAAAACTACACCTTAATAAAGTAAACCAATCGCAATGTAATTGTGTTAAACCGCAAGTGATTCGCCGGTAGAACTGTAGGGAATATTTCGAGTCAAATGCCATAAGATTTCCTCGGTTGATCTATTAAATGAAAAGCTTTTTCTTTTGCAGATTTAAATAATCTATAATTCATACTGTCGCACAACGCCTGCCAGCTGGCTTCTATAATATTTTCTGATACACCGACAGTTGACCAGGATTCATTCCCATCGCTTGTTTCAATGAGAACCCTGACTTTAGCGGTGGTACCCTGTTTTTCGTCAAGCACACGGACTTTATAATCGATTAGTTTTATTAAAGCTATTTCGGGATAGAACCTGATCAGAGCTTTACGAAGGGCGTTATCTAAAGCATTTACAGGGCCGTCACCGCTTGCCGCGGTATGTTCAATTTCTCCGCCGACTTCTATTTTAATTACTGCCTCTGCGGTCGTATGTTTTTTATTATCAAAGAATACATTTATCCTGGAATCGAGTGTATTGAAGAATGGAGCAAACTCATTAGTTTCAGACCTTAGTATTAATTCGAATGATGCTTCGGCGCCGTCAAACTGGTAGCCGTCAAATTCCATATCCTTGATATGAGAGACAAGTTTTTTACTTAACTCATTATCATCATTTAGATCAATACCAAATTCCTTAGCTTTATACCTGATATTGCTTTGACCTGCAAGATCTGAAATCAGTACGCGCTGCTTGTTCCCCACCATCTGAGGATTTATATGTTCATACATTCTACTATCTTTAAGAACTGCGCTCACATGGATTCCACCCTTATGAGCAAAAGCGGAAGTACCCACAAATGCGGTTCTGGAATTAGGAACAAGATTCATTATTTCATAAACATAATTTGAAAGAGAAGTCAGACTATCCAGTTTAACCGGCGTTTTAGTATCGAGATTCAATTTTAACATGAGGTTAGGAATGATGCTGACAAGATTAGCATTACCGCATCTCTCTCCAATTCCGTTTATAGTTCCCTGCACATGTGTTGCACCTGCTGAAACAGCGATTAATGAATTTGCAACAGCAAGTTCGCTATCATTATGAGTATGGATACCAACAGGTTTACTGATATTATTTATCACTTTACTTACTGCATTACTAATTTCGTGAGGAAGTGAACCGCCGTTTGTATCGCACAAAGTGATAACATCAGCTCCGCCGGATTCTGCTGCCTTCAGCATTTTAATTGCGAAGAGTGGATCATCTTTGAATCCATCGAAGAAATGTTCTGCATCGAAGACAACTTTTCTTCCGTGTTTTTTAAGAAAAAGAACAGATCTGTAAATCAATTCTTCGTTTTCATCTGCTGATAAGCCGAGTCCTTTCTCTGCATGGAACTTCCATGTCTTACCGAATATAGAAACCACCGGAGTTTCCGCGAAGAGGAGAGCGTTAAGATTAAGATCCTTATCTACTTTATTTAAATATCTAGCAGTAGAGCCGAAGGCACAAATTTGGGAATTTACAAGATTATGATTCTTAATCTGTTTAAAGAACTGTTCATCTTTAGGATTACTGCCGGGCCATCCGCCTTCAATAATATCAATTCCGAACTCATCTAACCGCACGGCTATATTTATCTTATCATGAATAGAAAGGTTTATCCCTTCACCCTGAGTACCGTCCCGCAAAGTTGTATCAAAAAGTTCAATCTGTTTCATAGTCTCTCATACATAATACTGTATGCTCCATTTTTATGTATCTTTTTACAATTTCGATAACACTTGTTGTCATTCTTATAACTCAAATCATACCGGATGTGCGGGCGTATTGAAACAAACCGCCTGCTTCGACGATTTCAAATACATCTCCCAAAGGGATAAGCTCAAAACTTTTATTATCAGTATGGTTTATCAACCGGTTTGCTTCAACATCAACTTCTAAATCATCACCGGTTTTAATTTTGTCATTAAGTTTATTCTGGCAGACATAGGGTATGAGGAATCCGCCGTCAACAGAATTACGGAAGAATATTCTTGCATAGGATTCCGCTATTACAACTTTAACACCTGCGACCTGCATTGCAAGAGGGGCATGTTCTCTTGAGGATCCGCATCCGAAATTTGATCCGCCGATTATTATACTGAATTCTGACTGATAATTATCTCCTATTATAAAAGGGACACTACCATTTGGAAGTCCTGCTTTTTCAGTCGGAACACTTGATAAAGCAAAGTGTCCGTATTTCTTTAATTCATCCGGATTACTTGTTGAATAGACAAGATGTTCGGCCGGGATAATCTGATCAGTATCGATATTATCGCCAAGTACGTATGCTTTACCAGTTATTTTCTTTTCCATATTTACCTTATAAACTTTATTATATAAAAAATTCTCTTGGGTCAGTAAGGACACCTCTAACAGCCGAAGCTGCCACAGTTAATGGTGAGGCGAGATAAACCTGCGATGATTTACTTCCCATTCTTCCCGGGAAGTTTCTATTAGTTGTTGATACAACAACATCACCATCCACACTTCTTCCGATAGTATCTGACGGGCCGCCAAGACATGCAGCGCATGAAGACTCAGCTATTGTGCATCCTGCATTTAAGAAAATTTCCTTAAATGATATTCCGGCAATAGTTTCTTCCTCAAGCTGTCTTGCTACAGTCATGCTTGCCGGAACAATAAAAGTTGTCACCTTTACTTTCTCACCGAGCAGAAGTTTTGCTGCATATCTGAAGTCAGTTATCTTTCCACCCGTGCATGAACCGATATAGCATTTAGTAATTTTTGTTCCGGCAACATTTCTAACAGTATCGCGGTTATCGGGACTATGGGGTTTTGCAACCAACGGCTCTAATTTGGAAACATCATAATTATATTTTGAATGATAGACAGCATCTGAATCACTATTATAAACTTCATACTCAGTAACACCGGTTTCTTTAAGAAATTTTCGAGTTGTATCATCTACCGCAATTATGCCATTCATTCCGCCAGCTTCAATTGCCATATTTGTGAGTGTCATTCTCTCATACATATTTAATGATGCAATCGCATTCCCATCAAATTCCATGGCCCTGTATGTAGCTCCATCAGTGGTGATATCTCCGAGAATCTGAAGGATTAAATCCTTGGCTGTAAGGTATTCAGGCATTTGTCCGTGAAATGTAAACTTCATAGATTGAGGAACTTTTTCCCATATTTTTCCAGTGCCTAAAATAAAAGCCGCATCAGTGTTACCTACACCGGTTGAAAACATTCCAAATGCACCGGACGTGCAAGTGTGAGAATCTGTTCCGATTAATACTGTACCCGGGACATCATAACCTTCCTGAGCAAGCGCAATGTGGCAGACACCTTTATAACGTTCAGTACCTACATCATAATAATTGGGCAAATCATATTCGGCAGCAAATTTTCTAAGGAGCTCAACATTTCTGTTTGCGTGTTCGTTTTTTGTAAAGATGTAATGGTCGGGGAAAACTACAAGTTTATTTTTATCCCATATTTTGGCTTTATCTCCAAATTCTTTTTTCCATATTGCAAAAGTAGGAGGGCCGCACACATCGTGAGTCATTAGTACATCAACATCCAGCCATAGATTTTCACCGGGGATTACTTTATCCCGTTTTGAAGATGCAGCAAATATTTTTTCAGTTATTGTCATTCCCATAATTAACAAGTTCCTTCATGCTTGATTTATTAATAATTTATTATCTCTAAACTCTATTTGAGTTCTTGAATAAACCTGGTAAAGGTTTATTGCCTGCAGGTAAGCCTTAGCGCTAGCCTCAATAATATCTGTAGACGTACCTCTGCCGGTAAAAGAATTTTCATCCTGCCTGATTCTGATGATAGCTTCACCAAGAGCCTGTCGACCAGAAGTAACAGAGCGGACATTATATGATTCAACAGTAGTTTTAAACCCAAGAGCTCTTTCAATTGCATTGAAAGTAGCATCAACGGGACCGTCACCGGTTGATGATTCCTGGAAGGTTTCAGTTTCTGATTTTATCTTCACAGTTGCGGTAGGTATTAAGTCAGAACCTGCCATTACGTGGATATACAGAAGTTCATAAATCTGTTGTTCTTTAAAGATTTTATCACCCATAAGCATTCTGAGATCATCATCAAAGATTTCCTTCTTTTTATCGGCGAGTTCAAGGAATGCCTCATAGGACTTCTGGAGTTCCGGTTCGGAAAGATGATAACCGAGTTCATCGAGTCTTGATTTTAAGCCGTGTCTTCCTGAATGTCTGCCGAGAACTAATGTGGTTTTACCTACACCGACAGATTCGGGAGTCATAATTTCATAGGTCTGTTTATCTTTCAGGACACCATCCTGGTGGATTCCGGATTCATGTGCAAAAGCATTTTCACCTACAATAGCTTTATTAGGCTGAACAACAACACCTGTAAAACCAGATACCATTTTGCTTGTATTAAATATTTCTTCGGTGTTTATTTCAGTGTAATAATTACAGATATCCTTTCTAACTTTTAAGGCCATGACAACTTCTTCAAGAGAAGCATTACCAGCTCTTTCACCTATTCCATTGATTGTGCATTCAACCTGCCGGGCCCCGTTTTGAATTCCCGCAATAGAATTTGCAACCGCAAGTCCAAGATCGTTATGACAATGCGTGCTTATTACAGCCTTGTTAATATTACTAACTCTTTTAATAAGCTCAGCTATCATTCGACCATACTCAGAAGGGAAAGTGTAGCCAGTAGTATCGGGAATATTAACAGTGGTGGCCCCGGCTTCAATTGCAGTTTCAATTATTTCAGCAAGATACCCGATATCCGTTCTTCCCGCATCTTCGGCAGAAAACTCCACATCATCAAGAAAAGTTTTTGCATAGGCCACAGAATCATAAGACATTTTAAGTACAGTCTTTCTTTTTTCTTCAAGCGAAACGCCATACTTAGAATCAGAAAACTTGCCGAGAATATGAATATCCGAAGTACTAGAAAAAGTATGAATCCGCGGATGTTTTCCATTTCGCAATGCCTCATAGGCAGATTTAATATCGAGTTCCTTAACGCGTGCAAGTCCGGCGATAATGACTTCCGACTCATCAGCGATTCTTTTTACAGCTTCAAATTGTGCGGGAGATGAAACCGGGAACCCTGCTTCAATAACATCAACTTTTAGTTTTGCAAGCTGACGAGCTATTTCAAGTTTTTCATACACATTTAATGAGGCACCGGGAGACTGTTCACCGTCCCTCAATGTGGTATCAAATATTAGAATTCGTTCTTTCATTTATTTTCTTTTCCTTTAGTACTATTAACAATAAAACTTTAGTTAAGAGATTCTTCGCTGCGCTCAGAATGACAAATGTATTTATTACATATTTGCGATTACCTGTTGTGTCATTTGGTCTGTATTCACAAGTTTACAGCCATCAGAAAATATATCAGGAGTACGGAAACCTGCTGCAAGTGTTTTTTCAATTGCCGATTCAATCAGTGATGCTGCTTCAGGCAGATGAAATGAATAATTAAACATCATTGCTACAGAAGATATTGCAGCGAGGGGGTTTGCTTTCCCCTGGCCTGCTATATCAGGTGCGCTTCCATGAACAGGTTCATACAACGCGTATTTATTACCAAGACTTGCTGAAGGGAGCATACCGAGACTTCCAGTTATCATTCCCGCGATATCACTTAATATATCGCCGAACAGATTTGATGTCAGAAGGACATCAAATTGTTTTGGATTCCGGACGATCTGCATAGCAGTATTATCCACATACATATTCTTCAATTCAATATCCGGAAAATCCTTATGTACTTCATGAACGATATTTCTCCAGAACTGCGAAACTTCAAGAACGTTTGCCTTATCGACCGACGTAACTTTTTTCCTTCTGCCGGAGGCAAGCGTGAATGCCATTCGGGTTATGCGCTCAACTTCTTCATAGGAATATTCCATAGTATTCCATCCACGTTTTTCATCAAAGCCGCGGGGTTGACCGAAATAAATTCCGCCGGTAAGTTCACGTAAGACAATAAAATCAGTCCCTTCAAGTACATCTTTTTTAAGTGTTGAAGAATCAATCAGAGCATTGTAAATTTTAGCCGGACGTATATTAGCAAACAAGCCAAGTTCCTTCCGGAGTTTCAGAAGTGCGGCTTCAGGTTTAAGATTATGGGGCAGTTTTTCCCATTTAGGTCCGCCAACGGCACCAAGAAAAACAGCATCTGAATTAAAGCAACTTTGAAGCGTTTCAGCTGTTAGCGGGGAATTATGTTTCTCATATGATGACCCGCCAATTAATTCCTCCTGGAAGTCAAAGGAGAGATTAAATTTGGAAGCTGCTGTTTTAATTACTTTAACAGCGGCATAGGTCACTTCGGGTCCGATACCATCACCGGGGAGTAAAGCTATTTTATAGCTCATACACCGACCTCTTCCTTCTTGTTTTTCTTAAACAACCAGCTCATCATACCGCGAAGTTTTGATCCGACTTCTTCAATTTTATGTTCACTGTTTTCTTTTCTGAGTCTATTCATATTAGGCATTCCGGCATTATATTCATCGAGCCATTCTTTTGCGAACTGACCGCTCTGAACTTCTGAGAGTATTTTCTTCATTTCTTTTTTTGTTTCAGCGGTTATCAATCTTTTTCCTCTTGTCATTCCACCGTATTCAGCAGTATCGCTGACAGAGTAATTCATTCTAGAGAGACCTCCTTCATAATAGAGATCAACAATAAGTTTCATCTCGTGCATGCATTCGAAGTAAGCAAGTTCTGGAGGGTATCCAGCTTCAACGAGAGTTTCGAAGCCTGCTTTAATTAATTCAGCGGAACCTCCGCACAGGACAGCCTGCTCACCGAAGAGATCTGTTTCAGTTTCATCTTTGAAATTTGTTTCAATAACACCTGCTCTTGTGCCGCCGATTCCTTTAGCCCAGGCGAGAGCGTACTGGAGGGTATTGCCAGACGGATCCTGATGCACCGCGATTAAATTAGGGACACCTGATCCCTCAAGATAAGTTCTGCGGACAAGATGTCCGGGACTTTTGGGAGCTATCATCATAACATTGACATTTGCGGGGGGCACTATCTGTTTGTAATGAATATTAAACCCATGTCCGAAAGCAAGAATATCGCCGCTCTTAAGGTAAGGGCCAATTTCGGAATCGTAAACAGCTTTCTGATTCTGATCGGGAAGGAGGACCATTATAACATCTGCCCATTTTACAGCATCGGCAACAGTCATAACAGTTAGTCCGGCATTCTCAGCTTTCTGCCAAGAAGGGGAGGTTTTCCTTAAACCAACGACAACATTCATACCGCTTTCTTTAAGATTAAGGCTGTGCGCATGTCCCTGACTTCCAAAGCCAAGAACGGCAATTTTCTTTTTCTCAAGCAAAGAGAGGTCAGCGTCCTGGTCATAATAAACTTTCATAATGTATCCTTGATTATATTGTTAAAGTATTTAATTTATTTTTTGGTTTAACCTGCTCACCGCGTGTGAGGGCTACAATTCCTGAGCGTGCCATTTCGACAACACCATAAGGCATGAGCACATTTACAGTGGCATCAATTTTTTCCGGAGGGCCGGTTATCTCGATGGTAATTGAATTATTAGTTATATCTACTATATTGCCGCGGAAAATATCGGTAATATTTTTAATCTGTTCCATTGAAGCGTTATCAAGACTAACTTTAATTAAAGCGAGCTCACGTTCAACATGAATAACAGTAGTAAGGTCGACAACTTTCAGAGTATCGATCAGGCGGTCTAATTGTTTAATGACCTGTTCAAGAATTCTATTATCACCTTCGGTAACTATAGTCATCCTGGAAACTTCCGGAACCTCAGTTTCACCTATTGAGATACTTCTCAGATTAAAACCTTTACCGCTAAACAGAGTAGCGACTCTGTCGAAAGCGCCGAAGTGATTTTCAACTAACACAGATATAGTATGTTTCATAAAAGAGTAATCCTTTTGGGGTTAAGTCTTTTTACCATCATTTCAGAAATTGATCCTCCTGAGGGAACCATTGGGAAAACCATATCATCTCTTACGACTTTGAATTCAATAAGAACGGGTCTGTCATTTATTTCAAAAGCTTTATCGAAGAGAGAATCAACATCCTTCGGATTATCGGTAGAGAATGATTCGATGCCGAAGGCGTTACCGACTTTTACGAAATCCGGGTTGCTGGATGCAAGATCAGTGAAGCTATATCTTTCAGCATAGAACAATTCCTGCCACTGTCTAACCATACCGAGATAACTGTTGTTGATAATTATAAATTTCACAGGTACTTTATAAGCAGCGGCAGTAACAAGCTCTTGTATATTCATCTGGAAGCCGCCGTCACCGCTGATAGAAATGATGGGTCTGTCTTTAACCGCAAAGGAAGCGCCAATTGCGGCAGGAACAGAGAAGCCCATAGTACCGAGACCTCCGCTTGTAATATTGGAGCGGGGAAAATTGTACTTGTAGTATTGAGCAGTCCACATTTGATGCTGGCCGACATCAGTTACCACAACAGCATTACCATTAGTTCTCTGAAATAATTTATCAATAACAAATTCTGTTCTTAACCTGCCGTCATTATCCTCATACTGCAAGGGGCATTCATCTTTCCATTCATAAATTTGCTGCCACCAATCATTTATATCGGGGACCTTAGGCATTTCCGCTGCAAGTTCGGCGAGGATATGTTTAACATCTCCCACAATAGGCAAGTCAACAATGACATTTTTGTTGATGCAGGTAGGGTCAATATCGGCATGAATCTTAAAAGCATTCTTCGCAAAAGTTTCGACATTACCGGTAACACGATCATCGAAACGGGCGCCGAGGGAAACGATAACATCACAATTATCTACAGCCTGGTTGGCATAATAAGTTCCATGCATACCGAGCATTCCGAGTGAGAGTTCATCTGTGCCGGGAAAAGCACCCAGACCCTGAAGGGTCATAGCTACAGGCAGTTTATTTTCCCTGGCAAACAAAGCAAGTTCTCTTGAACCGCCAGACATAATAACTCCCCCGCCCACGTAAAGCAGCGGTCGTTTTGCATTAGCGATTACCTCAGCGGCTTTCTTGATCTGGTTGATGTGACCTTTAAGGACAGGTTTATAACCGCGGATATCAAGATCATCAGGATAAATAAATTCACATGATGCATTTACAACATCCTTAGGAAGATCGACAACAACAGGACCGGGTCTGCCTGAGGAGGCGATATAAAATGCTTTGCGAATAGTTAGAGCAAGATCTTCAACATTTCTGACAAGGAAATTATGTTTAGTAATTGGTCGTGTAATTCCCATAATATCGGCTTCCTGAAAAGCATCATTACCGATAAGCTGGGAAGGGACCTGCCCTGTAAAAACAACAATGGGTACCGAATCCATATATGCATCGGCAATTCCGGTGACAGTATTGGTTGCGCCGGGTCCTGAAGTAACCAGGACGACACCAGTTTTACCGGATACTTTGGCATATCCTTCCGCGGCATGGACAGCACCCTGTTCATGTCTAACAAGAATATGCTGTAAATAATCCACATCATATAAATGCTCATATAACGGAAGTACGGCACCACCCGGAAACCCGAAAACATGTTCAACCTTTTCTCTTTTAAGGCATTCGAAAAATATTTGAGCACCTTTCATAATCGTTTCATTGTTTTTCATATAGCTACTTTAGTTTTGATTAATATTTTAATATTGCGCCGGTATTAGCTGACGAAACCATTTTAGCATAACGAGCAAGATATCCGGTTTTAATTTTGGGAGAAAAGACAGGAAGGTTATTGAGTCTTGCTTCAATCTCTTCTTTGGTTAAATCAACATTCAAACTTTTATTGGGGATGTCAAGACGAATAATATCTCCATTCTGAAGAGCAGCAATTGGTCCGCCTTCAGCAGCTTCAGGAGAAACGTGACCTATACATGCTCCTCTTGTACCGCCGGAAAATCTTCCATCAGTAATGAGAGCGACACTATCGCCTAATCCCATTCCCATAATATTGCTGGTAGGAGAAAGCATTTCAGGCATACCGGGACCGCCTTTAGGGCCTTCGAAGCGGATAACAACGACATCACCTGCTTTAACATCTCCGTTTAATATTCCGCTTGCGGCATCATCCTGGGATTCAAATATTTTGGCAGGACCGGAAAAGACTTTCATCTTTTCGCTGACTGATCCTGTTTTAACGACTGCACCAAGAGGAGCGAGATTACCGAACAGAACAGCAAGTCCACCGGTTTTTGAGTAAGGATCTTCAACTGTCCTGATGACTTCTTTATCAAGAATTTCTGCCAGAGAGATATTTTCACCGAGAGTTTTTCCAGTAACAGTAGGGCGGGACAGATCGAGTACATTAACTTTAGAAATTTCTTTTAGTATTGCAGAAATGCCGCCTGCCCTATCAACATCTTCCATGTGAACATTTTTAGTTGCAGGGCTAACTTTACAGATATAAGGAACGCGTGCGGCGAGTTCATTCAGATCTGACAGTTCGAAATCGATATGTGCTTCATTAGCGATTGCGAGAGCATGAAGGATTGTATTTGTACTTCCTCCCATTGCCATATCGAGAGCGAAGGCATTCAAGAAAGAATTGCGGTTAAGAATATCGGAAGGTTTAATATCATTTTCCACTAAATACATTAATTGTTTTGCAGCAGCAACAGCGAGGATTTTTCTTTTAGGATCGACTGCAAGGATGGAGCCATTACCGGGGAGTGCTATGCCTAATGCTTCCATTAAACAGTTCATTGAGTTGGCTGTGAACATTCCTGAACACGAACCGCAAGTCGGGCAACTGAACTCTTCATATTCTTTAAGTTTTTTTGCATCTATAGAACCTGATTTGAATTTCCCGACGCCCTCAAACACGGATATCAGGTCAACTTTTTCACCATCAGGCATTCTGCCTGCCATCATTGGACCGCCGGAGACGAAGATAGTAGGGACATTTACTCTAACGGCACCCATAATCATACCGGGTACAATTTTATCGCAATTAGGAATACATATAACGCCATCGAGACGATGCGCCTCAACGACGGTTTCAAAACTATCTGCTATTATTTCGCGGCTGGGGAGTGAATATCTCATACCGAGGTGACCCATTGCTATGCCGTCATCAACACCGATGGTGTTAAACTCAAAAGGAACGCCGCCGGCTTCCCTTATGGCTTCTTTAATAAATTTTCCGAATTCCTGAAGGTGAACATGTCCAGGGATAAGGTCAATATAAGAATTGCAGATGCCGATAAAAGGTTTATCGAAATCAGCATCATTCCTGATTACACCGGTAGCTTTAAGAAGGCTCCTGTGTGGAGCTCGTTCGAAACCTTTTTTAATAAGATCAGATCTCATTACACTCCTACGAAGAAAAAATCCTTCAAGAAAATCTTTTGGGTTTGGTTAACCCCCTAATCTGATCTTTTAATTTTTATTTTATTTTGATATGATGTCCGGGATTAACTTTTATTATTTTAGCCTAGAATGGTAAGAATACCAACCAGGCTGCTAATAATAATTATAATCCCTAGAAGAAGAATTGAAGGGTTGTTATAGACGGAATTTATCATAACACTGCGGCTGCCACCGGAGGCATCGCTTATATCTGAAATACTATTTTGTGTTATGATATTCATTGATAAATTAATTTAAAACCAAGATAAAATATTATTTTTATTAAATCAAGGATAAAATAGAATATTAATTAATAATAATGATTCTGATCAATTTATGTGTTTGAATTAGAATCTATAGTATTTGAGGCCCAGGATAAGGTTTCTGAATAATTAACGGGGTTTTGGTACTCATCGAGAATAATAAGAACGGACCACAACCGGGAGATATACTCATCGGCAGGAGGAATGGCATTTACGCCGGGACTAGAAATATGTGTAGTTAGGGAAATCGGTTGAGTTAAATCCAAGGGAGTAACTTTTCCATTAATTGTATGGAAGACGGGAGGATCATCTGGTTTTGTGCTGTAGCGAAAAACAAGTAAAGAAGCAGTGACGATGAAATAACTTTTCAGAGGATCTAAGTTTAGTTTACCGAGGAGGGGATCTGCTTTAATTATTAAGTTAGTACCGTTTAATTTAATTTCGGGATTCCCGAGAGCAATTCCTATTTCAGGGGTTAGAACCGGATTCCCGGACGGATTATCGTAATTAAACCGATGGTAATTGGCATCAAAGATTTTATGGTAGACGCTATAGTACTTCAGATATTTATTCCGCCAAATCTTTTTGATAAGGTCAATTGAATTTATGGATTTGGATAGTTTTGAGGTGAAGCGGAACTGATTCCGGATTGACACAGAACGATCGTCCTGGGGGGTGGCATACGTGACGGGGCGATGGGAAATATAGTTGGTACCACCTCGATTTTTAAAGACTAAATGACCAACAGATCCAAAAACATCACCTAAAGTTTGTCTTTTTAATTGTCCCATTACAGGTGCCTCCAAATTTTTTAATCAAAAACGGTTAACGAAGTTATTAAAGTGTATAAAGGTAATAAATAAAGGAACAAAAGGCAAAGGTGTTACAGAGCTGTTACAAAGCTGTTACAGAGCTGTTACAGAGCTGTTTAAAAGGTGTAAAAGTGATGACATTGAGTTTAGTAAGTCTTTAGAAACAGGGCACAATTTGAGGATAGGAGTGAATTGGGATCTTCAAATCCTGCTTATAAAGGACTTAACAAAAGACACAATTTGGGACTGAACAGAGTTTTTGAATGTGGAAAGGATGTAGTCCATTTTTCATCCCTTAGATGGATTGATTTATTGCACTAAAAAAGTGTAAGTTATATCAGAGAAGAAGCCAGGAATGCTTTGAGCGGAATTGCGGTAATTGAGACTATGAACCCAATATAAAATTCGGCCTAATTCTTATTGGAAATATATTGGAGATAAGAAAATGATAGATTCAACATTAAAAAATGCAAAAATATTAATTGTAGATGATCAACAGGCTAATCTTGATGTGCTTACCGGACTGCTTACTGCCAAGGGTTTTACAGACTATTCAACAACTACAGACGCCAGACAAGTTATTAAGTTATTCGATAAGTTAAAACCGGATTTACTTTTACTTGATTTGATGATGCCACACTTCAACGGTTATGAAGTGATGAAACAATTGAAAAGTCTTATTCCGGCCAACACGTACTTCCCTATTTTAATACTAACAGCAGATATAACAGCGGAATCAAAACAGAAAGCACTATCCAGCGGAGCAAGTGATTTTCTTGCAAAGCCCTTTGATTTGATAGAAGTTGATCTTCGAATAAACAATCTACTTAAGGTCCGTTATTATTATCAACAATTGGAAAATCAGAATGAGATTTTAGATGAAGCAGGTAAATTTGCCGAAAACTTAATCAATACAATTCGTGAACCTTTAATAGCTCTGGATAAAGAATTAAGAGTAGTTAAAGCCAACCATTCATTTTATGATTTCTTCAAAGTAAATCCTGATGAAACAATTGGAGAATTAATATATAATTTGGGAAACGGCCAGTGGAATATTCCAAAACTAAGGGAACTGCTGGAAAAAATTCTGCCGGAAAAGACAACATTTGACAACTATGAAGTTGAGCATGATTTTACGACAATCGGTAAACGTATTATGCTTTTAAGCGCCAAGCAAATTGAAAGGGCCCCTGGAAAAGAGAAGATAATCCTTCTTACAATTGAGGATATAACCCAAAAGAAATTCACAGAAGAATCTTTTTGGGAAACCAGTCGTACGAATGACGAATATTTAGACAATCTTTTTGAACATGCACAAGTTCCAATTATCGTTTTGGATGATTCATCGATAATTAAACGTATTAACAGTGCCTTTGAAAAAATGAGCGGGTATGGTGAGAATGAACTGAGAGATAAAGAGATCGACTTTCTATTCCCTAAAAATAAAATTGATTCGACACTTGAATTAATAAAAAAGACCCAAAGCAATGAAAAACCCGAAATTATAGAAATTGATATTTTAACAAAAGATAAGAAAATCAGGCGGGTTCTATGGAATTCAGCAAATATTTTTAATAAGGAAGGAAAAAATATTGTTGCATCAATAGCATATGAGGTTAGTAAACGTAAGCGAGCAGAGATATTACTGGAAGAGAGTGAGACAAGATATCGTCAGCTTTATGAGGCAATCACCGATGGCATACTGATTACCGATGCCGAAACAAAGAATTTCAAGTATGCAAATCCGGCCATGTGCCGAATGCTCGGATACACCGAAAATGAACTGAAGGCGATGAGTCTGGGGGATATTCACCTCAAAGAGGACTTTCAGAAGGTCAGTGCCGAGTTTGAAAAATTATCCAGTGGAGATGACACAATTATACCGGACATTTTGTGTCTGAGGAAAGATGGCAACATTTTTTACGCAGACATCCATCCAACCCAAATCATATTTGACGGCAGGCCTTATCTTATGGCTCTTTTCCGTGACATAACCGAGCGGAAACAGTACGAAGAATTGTTAAAGAAACAAAGGGATGATTTTGAAACTATCTTTAATCTTGTTCCTGCTCAGATATGGTATAAAGATACTCATAACAATTTCATACATGTGAACCGTCAGGCATGCACGGATATTGGAATGACTCAAGATGAAATTGAAGGGTATTCCGCCGAAGAAATATTTCCTTCTTTTGCCCAACAATATTTTAAGGATGACCTGGAAGTGTTTAATGCCCGAAAAGCTAAATTGGGAATTATCGAACAAGTCAATACAGCCGATGGCGAAATACGATGGGTTCATTCCGATAAGATTCCGGTATTTGGAAAGGACGGCGAAGTAAACGGACTTATTGTTGTTGATAAAGATATAACTGAGCAGAAGCGGGCAGAAGAGGGGTTGCGTAATAGTGAAGCCCGTCTTCAAACATTAGTGCATACTATCCCTGATCTGATTTGGCTTAAAGATACAACCGGTGTTTATCTTTCATGCAACAAAATGTTTGAAAGGTTTTTCGGCGCCAGTGAATCTGATATTGTGGGGAAAACCGATTACGACTTCATAGACCGGGAACTGGGAGACTCTTTTCGTAAGAATGACCGCAGGGCCATGGCTGCAGGCAAGCCCACCATCAACGAAGAATTGATCGCTTTTGCAGATGACAAACATCTTGCTTTTTTAGAAACCATCAAGACGCCGATGTACGATACCCAGGGAATAATTATAGGAGTATTAGGCATTGGTCGCGATATCACTGAGCGCAAACATGCCGAAGAAAACCTGCGTGAAAGTAAAAACAGATACAAGGAATTAACAATGCAATTGCCTCAAACGGTTTTTGAGGCAGACCTAAATGGTGTTATCACATTTGCAAATGATTTCGCTTCAGAGACTTTCGGCTATTCGCAAGAAGAAATTTTGAATAAGATGCATTATGAAATGATATTTATCCCGGAAGAAAGAAACAGATTAGTTGAAAATTCACGCCTTATTTTTAACGGTTATGAACAAATCGGCATGGAATATATAGCTATAAGGAAAGACGGTACCATATTCCCGTCATTGGTTTATGTTAACGAGATCATGCGGGATGAAAAGCCGATAGGCCTAAGAGGGGTATTAATAGATATCTCTGAAATTAAAAAAGTGGAAAAGGAACTGATAGAAGCAAAAGAAAAAGCGGAATTAGCGAACAAACTAAAAGATGCATTTATAGCTAACATATCGCATGAAATCAGAACGCCATTAAACGGAATTCTTGGAATGACAAGTTTAATAAGAGATATATTCCATGATAATATTAAGGAAGAAGATGAGGAACTATTTGATGGTATTGACATATCAAGTAAACGTATTATCAGAACCGTAGATATGATTTTGAATTATTCCCGTATGCAGGTTGGGGAATTTAAGATTAGGCCAAAGGACATGGAACTTTCCCGTATATGTGAAAATCTCATGAAAGAATTTACAGTTACGGCTAAATTAAAATCAATACAGCTTACTTTTCAGAATAAGTGCACAGATGCTGTTATATTTGCAGACGAATATACAATTACCATGGCGATCTCAAACTTAATAGATAACGCAATTAAATACACCAAAAAAGGATTTGTTACAATAATCCTGGATAAATTAAATAATGATGATATTATTCTGGAGATTAAAGACACTGGAATTGGAATTAGTAAAGAATATTTAAACAAATTGTTTGAACCATACCAGCAGGAACATATGGGTTATGTCAGGGCATATGAAGGGATAGGTCTTGGACTTGCTCTAGTTAATAAAATCTTAATACTGAATAACGCCGCTTTATTTGTTGAAAGTAAAAAAGGAGAAGGATCTGAATTTTCAATTAATTTTGGTAAAAAGGAACATCAGGGTAAAAAAATAACGGAAACAAATATAATAAGTAATGTCCCTGTTGCACCTGAAAAGATGGGAACGGAGGTAGTTCTGTTAGTAGAGGATGATACAATAAACCAGATTACTATTAAAAGGTTTTTAGGGGACAATTATAAAACAATAATTACAGATTCTTCATATGATGCACTTAAGGTTTTGAAGAAGGAGAAAATTGATATAATATTAATGGATATTTCAATCAGGGGTAAAAAGAACGGATTAGAACTAACAAAAGAGATAAAAGCATCAAAAGATTTTTCTCATATACCTGTTATTGCAGTTACAGCCCATGCTTTTGAAAAGGATAAGCAGAATGCATTAGAAGCCGGGTGTGATAGTTTCCTGGTAAAACCATTTACAAAAGAATCACTTCTTGATTTGATAGGACAGTATGTCCGGAAATGAACTGCAATTTTTCTAAATGCCCCATTCCAATTTTATTACAATGTATAATGCTCGTTAAACCGCGGTAAAAAACAATTTAAATGAATTAACCATTTTCGCCGGTGAGGCGGGCGATTTGGAGAAGGTAAAAACGGAGAAGGTCCTGTTCTTTGGGTGAGAGTGCCTGTTCTTCAATCTTAATAATTTTTTCTACTTCGTTCATTGCACGGACAATATTTATAGGAACTTCCACCATTCCCTGTGAGACTGCCGTAAGATATTCAAATGCAGCTGCCAGGAATTGGTGCATGTTATCGTCTCCCTGCATACCGAAGTATTTGGAGATATCATTAGGGATTTTCAATTTATTGGGTGTGAAACTAAGTTCCTTTGTATTATTGTTCAATGACAAAGTATACAATGCAAGCGCCAATTCAACAAAACTCTCTACACGACTAAATACCCGGTCTTCAAGAAGATCCCATATTTTCGCACGCCAGTATTTTATTGTCTGTGGTAAGAGTAACAATTTTTTAATTTCAAGAGTCCACTCAGAAGGATAACTTCCGGTTATTGCACCAAAGAAAACACCGGGGTCAGTATTGAATAAATCAGACTGAAACAGAATAGCCAGATCAGGTCTAAGTGTGGGAAGCAGGTTCGGGATAAATTTATCTGATTCAAAGAAATCAGAAACATCAATCCCATGCCGTCTGAGTAATTCCCTTTGGAAAAGAATTAGGTATTTACTTAACGAATCCACATCTTCCCTTAAAGTTACAAATGCCGAGTTACCTGCCGGAAATGCTTTTTCCAATTTATTAAGATAAACAAGGTCAGCATCATGGTATAATCTTAAAGTATGTAATATTTCATAGACGGGAAGATTAGGAAGTATCCTGTCTTCAATTAAAGCAAGTGCATCACCTTCAGCAAACCTCTTTTGAGAAAATCCATCCAATGCACGAAACAATCCTGTGGTCAATTGATTTATGCCAAGTACTACTGTCTGTGACTGATTATGCGCAATTGCACGAAGCAGACTTCCATACCGTGAGAATGGAATTGTCTCGGCAATTTTCCCGATTATTTTTTGTCCTGTATTTCCGGATGTATTATTGGTCGGCCGGACTGTGGGCCTATCGCGTAAGGAAGGTGTGGTTCTTGCGATGAAAAATGAAATAAGATGAATGCCGACTACATCTTCATCATTACCGTAAAGAATCTGTCTGAAATTATTTGTGAGTATCTCTAAAAATTCATTATAAATATCATCTTTACTTCCAATTGTCAGCCGTTCCAGTTCTTTAATACCGCGAGTCTTAAACTGGAGGCGTGTTTCAACAAGCGGCTCCCCTGCTCTAAGAATCTCTCTTTCATAGAAGTGCTGCGACTGATACAAATGATAAAGCAATTGCGAATATTCATTAACAGGCAGGTATCGAAGTTTTTCGGCGATATTACTTTGAAATGTACGGAAATCGCCACCTGAAAATACGCCAAGCAAAGGAGTGGCGGCATATTCTGTGCTTTTCTTTGTTGATTCATTGAGGTAAACAGAGAATCTTTTCATAGAAGCAGGTGAATTAATAAAAGCCGGTTTACCTACTATGGGGGAATAATAACCTCCCTGCCGCTGCATCGGTTCACCGCTTCCCATTTTCATTCTTACCCGACCGATCAAGCCTTTTTCAGATAGCCATTTGGCAAGATTAAATTTTGCTTCTTTAAATAAATTCATGCCTGCGGCCTGAGCAACCTGCTGGCTTAGATCTGATCCGGCAACAAAAAGTTCACATATTATTTCGCAGAACCGTTCTCCAGTCTCCTGATTTAATCTTCTACTTTGGAGAGAATATTCCCATATTTTATTTAGATAAGATGGAATATTTTTAACTGATTCCAAATCTTCAAATAGCGGGACTAACCAGACAGTCGGGATATCGACATCCAGATTATTACGGAGAATCTGTTCACGCGATATTTTCATTTTGCGGTCTAATGATATTAAAGCATCAGCGCGGGTAGACATGCTGACCTGGAGTGCCATAACCATTCCCGGGTTTCCGTATTTACCGGCGATCTCATTTATTTCATTAATATTATTCACAGTTGTATCTATCGCAAACTGATCCTGTGCAGTAATCATTTTCTGATGGATACGCGGAGTAATAATAAACTTTTTAAGAAGGTCATTATACAGGCATGCTTCAATAATAAGTTCCCTGTTATTCAGATTACCAGGGATAACCGGAATCAGAGAATGCAAAGTCTTGCGTAATTTTTTATTAAGTGAAAAGAAATACTCAATTGCATTCTTTCTGCGAATGCGTAATTCTATCATCCTTCTTTCGAGGCGGTCATTATGGTGCCAAAGTGATGTCAGAGGATCCTGAGCAATTTTAAGATTCATTCCAAGGCGTCTGATTCTGCCTGGTTTAATATTAAAAGGCAGTGTACCCCGATATCTTTTTTCAAGCTGATGAGTAAGCTGAGTTATCTGGCTGAGTAAGCCGGTAAATTGAATCCTGGAAACTGAAAATTTCTCAATCTCACCCAGAAGTCCGGGTTCTATTTTAACCGATTTATCAGAATCAAGAAGCATTCGCAAAAGCACTGTCTGCCGGTGGACATTTTTAATAAGGACAGATGCAACGAGACTGTGTCCCTGACCGGAAGGGCGGTTGCTTCCATCCCAATCGCCCCAAAAAGAAAGAATAGGATCGAAAGAAAAATCAGAATTAAGTAAAATATAATTTTCTGCTGCAATTTGTGAATTGAGATCGAGAAGAAGTTCTGAGGGTTCTTCGGCAGATACAATTGCAACATTCAACCCAAGGAAGTCATTTATGAGTCCACGGGATATTTTTTCAAGTTCCGGGGAATTTATATCGTAATTCCGGATAGTTTTATCGCAAAGACTTTCAAAAAGAAGTTCGACTTTAAGGGAGAACATTTGCGTCGGGTGTACGGTGCGGTCATATAATCTTTGTCTAAAAACCTGTTCTCTTCTTGAAAGATTATCTTTTCTGAATTCTTTTTCAAGTTTAAGGGACAAAGCTTTCCCTTTATCATTCAATACGGCAGCGACCAAATCGTCAGTAATAGAGAGTCTGTCCTTCAGCCGGGTCCTAAAGCTATCAAGTCTTTCAGGAAGAAATTCTTCAAAGAAAAGTTTGGTATATTCCTGCTTTAATGACTTTGAGGGAGAAAATGAGGGATTTTCTATTCCATATATCCGGCAATTTGATATGATAGAATTCTCAATTGTATTCCATTTTTCAAATAAATTATCAGGAGAAACTTTGTTTTTCAAACCAGATGGTTTTACAGAAAACAATTTCCGGTTATAGTTATTTGCCTCTTCCGCAATCAATCTGTTAAGATCGATAAGGACGCGCCTGGTTTTCATCAATAAAGTTTCAGCATTATCAGACCCACCAAGAGTAAGTCTAAAAGTTTTCCTGGCAGTATCAAATCCTTTTTCAGTGCGGGCAAAAGTGGATAGCGGCACAAGTCCAATCCCCTGAAGCGCAAGTCCGGAGGCGAGCCAATCAAGTGACAGCCCCCCGGGGAGACTATTTATAATCATCCGCGGGTACATACTTCCAGTGGGCGCTTTAATTTCTATATGGAAGCTATTACGTTCTTTAGGAAGAATACTTACTGCTTCTTCTAGAGCATTCATTCTTTCGCAAAAGATTTTATTCCGGAGCCGCCAGTATGAGTTGGCAATTTCAACATTGTTGCGGTAAAACAGATACGCCAGAAAAACTGCTGTTATATTTGGAGAAATTGTGTTGTTTATCTGAACGAACCGATCACGGATTATTTTATTTCTGATTTCAATTACAGAAATCCGTGCCCCGGCATAGGAATCTGTTTTTGAAAGAGAATGAATGGTTATAAGGCAATCAGACTGTTCACTGCTTATATAACCGGAGAAATAGAGCTCATCGGTAATCTGCCTGATAGTTTTAATTTCCTTTAATGAATCATGCGGAGCTACATTCTGGTATGACAAATCATCAATTATGAAAATATTTCTTTCAAGCAGCCATCTGACTAAAGATTTAAGGTTATCACTGTCAAATTTCTGTCCTGTAGCATTATGCGGATTGTTCAGGACGACTGCGCCATACTCCCGCCAAAGGGGTTCGGAATTTAATTTAGTCAGAACGGCGTTTTTAATTCCTTCATTATCAATCTGGAGATCATCAGTCAGGGATATTACTGAAACCGTGGGGAAGCAATGTTCATAGGTCCAGCTTAAGTCAGGAATAATAACCTCTTTAATTCCACAGTGAAATCCAAGGAGGCTCAGCCCTGTTCTTGATGAGCCGCTTACCAAGAAGCAATTATCTTTTTTGTATTCAGGATGATGTTTAATAAATGAATGCAGAAAACTTTCAGTTAAATTATTAATCCAATTTAAGTTATCAATGTTTGTTATAAAATCATCTAACAGTTCGTTCGATTTTGATTCGGCAAAGGGATCAAAGGAAAAAGACCCCGGAAGTTTTTCATGTCTGAGAGAAAGATTGATCTCCTTCTCAGAAATTCTATTAGTTATATCTTCAAGCTGCAAGCTTTTATGCTGAATTAAATCTGCCAGTCTGCCGCCCCAATCATCAGCATGATTTAGAAATGAATTATATCCTTCACTTGTTAAATTATCACTTTCCCGAGCCGGAGTAACAATTATCTCTCCCTGACTTTTAGCCTCAAATAAATTTATTTTATTTGCCTTTAATATATATGAGAGCAATTCAATTTCAGGAGCAGAAGGAGTTCCTTTCAATTGAAACTGGATAGTTTCAATAATCTTTATGAATTCAGCATTGCCTGTGAGGAAAACAGTTGAAAGGTTTTTTAAACCAGGAGAAAACACCCCCGGAGTTATGATTCTTAATACCCTGTTCATCATTTTTGCTTCCCTTGCAAGGGATAAATGATTTGGGGCATCATTTGTTTCAATAAAGAACAAAGGGAGATCCTGACTTAACAGCCGAAGTTTACGACGTGTATCTTCGTTTGTTAATTTACCCAAAATTATAAATATGGGTTGTCTTAAAGTATCAGCCCGGATCTGAGTTAAATACTCGACTAAGACTGATTCATCAGGGTCAAGGGATTCGAATTGAAGTTCATTATATTTCTTAAGGTGAAGGGGTAAATCAAAACAAAAAGTAAGTATTTTAGCAGGCCGTTTTATTAAATAACGGGACAGTGAATGGAACAGAATTCTAAAGGCCTCATATACTCCACCTGAGGCAAGAATTATTTCACGTCTGCCGGTTGTTTCGCCAAGATCATAAGACAGAGGTTCCTGCTGGTTTTTTAGTAGCCAGTCATTAAAGTATTTAACCAGAAAGCCCGGATTCTTTTTATTAAATCCACCGCGGGGCATATAAGGTGCACTCTTTTTTATAAGAGTCCTAAGGAATTCAGCTTTTTCTTTTTCGTTAGTATCCCATCCAGCTTCTTCAATAAGAGCATCGAGATCATTTTCTGTTAATTCTTTTTTTCTAATATCAATCCCCATTACCATGCGGAGGTAGGCGGAGGATAAATTAATATCCTGTACAGGGTTACCGATATGGAAATTTACCCTATCCTCAGACGGAATTCCGGAAGACTCGGTTGCTTCACTTATCTCAGAAACTCTTGCTGCTTTTACCGGTTTAAGCTTAAAGTATTCAAGCGGATCGATATTACCTGCCATTGGTAGTTATTTTGATTCCTTTTTAAAGTCAGCTTTTTCAAGGAATCTCTGGAACAGACCTATTAATTCAGAACCGAGTGACATTTCGTGAGGAGACAGAGAAACAACAGTACGAGCATTTTTCAAGGACTGGCTAGCTTCCGCGAGTCTGGCGGCCTGTGGTGTAAGCATTAGCAGCTCGGGGCTGTTCTTAAGAAGTTCAAGTTCGCTGCGGTCTAATTCAAGATACATTCTCTTCCTTGCAAGTTCATCTTCCATGCGTTTCTGAGCGAGTTCAGTTTCTTTTTCCATTTCCGTCTTTTTCAGTTCGTATTTTTTCAATTCCAGTACATTTTCCAGAACTGCTATTTCTTCATCTGCCCGGAGTTTTGCTTTAGCGGCAGTTATTCTTGCTTTCTGGTTCAATGATTCAGTCTGTTCAAGAATCCTAGCAGATTCCTGCTGTTTTAGTGCATTTGAAATGTTAGGATCAAGAGCTTCGAAAGACTGAATAGTAAGAGAGATTATTTCAAGTCCCAGTTTTTCTTTACTGATATTTACTTTTAAATTAAGGTATTCTGATATTTTTTCTGAAGATAATTCTTCTATTTCAAGTTTTTCAGTATAATCTTTAACCAGGCTGTTGATAATTATTTCAAGTTCCTTAGCGGATTTTGACACAGCTTCACTTTTCCATCCTCCGGTACGAATAAGGGCGCTTATATTTCCAAGTGAGGCGGCCACCGTCAATGATATTTTAATTTTAATATCAAGATTTCCTTTTGCAACAGATTCCATTGTCAACTGGGCTGAATAAACAGTATTTGGCAATGCCAGGCTAAAATGTTTAGGATAAAACCGGCTTTTACGGATTAATATTTTTCCTGCAGATTCAAACAAAATAATCTGATCTGGTCTTTTTATCCTGTACTCTAATAAAAACACTGCTATTAATGCAATAACAATTATTACCGGAATAATCCACATAGTCTGAACTCCTGAAAATTTTTCATTTTATTTTTGATCACTACCGGGTTTGTATAAATAAAGTAGTAAATAGGCAAGCGATCATTATTTTATATTAATTTAACAAATTTTTTCTAAAAATACGTGATTTATTTAAGAATATTTAACAATACCCCAACTAATATCGCAAAATATCGAGAATTATCTTATTTTATTATACGTCATGCCCATATTGCCTAATATCATTAAGCCAGAAATGTTGTTTGAAAAAGATAGAAGTGAGAATGCTACGTAATTTTAATTAAAATATAGTTTTAATTAAACATTCTTTAAACTCAAGGTATTTCTTGGAAATTTTCACTGAATGTTTCTTTTTATTCAGGGATTTCTTCAATTGATGTGGCAGAATAATTCTATTACTGATTAATGAATCGGTTTCATCCTGAAATTTGGCCGGATGAGCTGTTTCTAATATTATGTAATGACATCCGTTTACAGAACTGCCATTGTCTTTTTTTGCCGCAAGATAACCCACGGCTCCATGCGGGTCCATGATATAATTGAACTCAGTAAAGATTTCATTCATTGCACCCTTAATTTCATTGTCATCAAATGAAAACGCATGAATATCATTTTTAATAAGTTCTGTCAGACCTTTATACAAATAAATTATTCTTTCTAAATTACTTGGATTGCCGACATCCATTGCGTTAGAAATTGTCCTTATAGAAGGAACGGGAATGAAAGTACCAGTATCTAAATATTTTAAGAACACATCATTACTATTCAGGGCACTCACAAAATATTTAACCGGTAAACCCATTTTCTTTGCTATGAGCCCGGCAGTTAAATTACCAAGATTCCCACTCGGGACAGAGAATACAATTTCTTTATCTAATTTCTTAACCTGTTTCCAAGCATTGAAATAATAGAATGTCTGAGGCAGAAGTCTGCCAATATTAATAGAATTAGCTGAAGTCAGGAAATATTCCTTATTAAGAACTTTATCTGCAAATGCCGATTTAACCAAACGCTGGCAGTCATCAAATGTACCTTCAATTTCGAAGGCATAAATGTTTTTACCGAATGTAGTTAACTGCTGTTCCTGTATACGGCTGACTTTTCCGGATGGATAAAGGATTGCCACATCAACATTATCTTTTCCATAGAACCCGCCAGCTACAGCGCTCCCGGTATCACCGGAAGTTGCGACAAGAATTGTACATCTTTTATTTTCAGCTTTCAGATACCGGGAAAGGACTCCCGCCAGGAACCGTGCGCCGTAATCTTTAAATGCACAGGTGGGCCCATAAAAAAGTTCTAGTACAGAATATTTGTCAGACAGACTGACGACAGGTGCCGGGAAATTAATTGTTTCATTAATAATAAATCGGAGTTCATCTCCGGGGATATCATTGATAAAAAGATTAGATATTTCATAAGCAATTTCTGTTAAAGATTTATCTTCAATGGTATTGATGAATTCTGCGGATAATATAGGTATCTCCTGAGGGAGAAATAATCCACCATCATCAGAAAGTCCTTTAATAACGGCCTCACCGAACGAATATTCTTTTTTATTGTTACGTGTGCTAAGATAATTCATTAACTTACGCTTAATAGTTGGGGACCCTTCCGGTTCACTTTAGACACAAAAACATCCGCTTCAATCTGCATCTTCATTAATTCTTCTGTTATATTCTTTTTCACCTGATCGACTTTTGCAGATTTTTCAAATAAGGAAAAAAGAGCCGGGCCGGAACCCGAAATATTGAAATTAAGTCCTCCCTCTTTAAGGACCAATGACCTCAGATCATCATAGTGTGGTATTAATTTTTTCCTTATTGGTTCAGCGATAAAGTCAGTCATTGACCGTGAGATCAATTTGAAATCTTTAGTTAAAATACCGGCAATAAGGGAACCTGCATTTGCGCTCTGCTTTACCGCAGCGGAGATAGTTACATTTGCGGGGAGTATTTGACGTGATTCTTTTGTTGTTATGGATATATGCGGATAAATTATCAGGCAAACTAATTCTTTAGGAAATTTTATTCTAACAATATCAACAGGATCAAGACTCCTGACAATTGTAAATCCGCCGTAAAAGGCGGGGGCAACATTATCCGCATGAATATTTCCAGCTGAAGCTATTTTCTCTCCTTCCAACGCATGCAGAATGATTTTATCATCAGAGAGTTTTTCCTTTAATAATGAATTCACAGCAAAAGCCGCTCCAACAGCGCTGGCGGCGCTTGAGCCCAGACCACTAGCAAAAGGCATTCTCTTATTGATTATTATTTCCAATCCAAAATCCGCTTTAATCTCATTAAGAATAGATATTGCGGCAACAGATGTTGTGTTATCTGAAATCCGTTTACTCAATTTTCCTTCATCACCTGTTATAGAAGATATCATAACTTCACCGGATTCATTCGCACTGACTTCTATAATATCACCGAGGTTTTCAAGCGCAAATCCGAATGCATCAAAACCCGGCCCGGCATTCGAAACAGAAGCGGGAACAAAAACTTTTGAGTATGTATGTTTTAACAGTCTTGATTTTATCATTATTGATATTATCCGAAAATCTTGAATATATCTGAAATTATTCCCACTGAGGTCAATTGGGTACCAGCGCCGGGACCATTTATAACCTGTGGCGCGGTTTTATAATAATCTGTATAGTAGGCTATAACATTCTCAGTTCCAGCAAGGTTATAAAAAGGATGATTCTTTCCCACTTCTCTTAATTTAACTTCTGCTTTGCCCTCATTAAATGAAGCTATATACCGGAGCCGGCATTCCTTTGCCTCTGCCGCACTGTATAATTTGCTAAAAATTTCATCCAGTTCCGGAAGCCGTTTCAGGAATTCTTCAGCGGTTGATATCTTTCTGAATTCAGTAGGAATAAGATTCTGAACTTTAATATCACTAAGCTCCATTTTAAACCCGGCTTCTCTTATGAGAATTAGTATCTTCCTTGCCGAATCAGTCCCTTTTAAATCTTCCCTGACATCCGGTTCGGAATAACCCTTCTCTTTGGCTTCTTTCAAAATTCGTGAAAACTTTTTATCAGAAGTCATGTTATTAAACAAAAAGCTTAAGGTTCCAGAGAGCACGCCTTCAATTTTTATAATCTTATCCCCGGCTCTTTTTAAATCGTTCATAGTAGAGATAACCGGAAGTGCCGCGGCTACATTTGTTTCATAAAAGAATTTTAAATTATTCCTGGTGGCAGTTTCTTTAAGATCAGAATAATAGGAATAACTACGTGTAGTAGCTCTCTTATTGGCAGCGACAATATTTATCCCTTTTTGGAGAATCTCAAGATATAATTCTGCTGTAGCATCGCTTGCAGTACAATCAACAAAAACCGAGTTACGGTAATTAATACTTTTAATCTTATCAATAAAAATCCTCAGATCAGCCGGCTCACCCCTCATTAACAATTCATTTGCAAGATTATCTGAAATAATTTCCTTTTCACCAATAATCATTCTTCGTGAATTTACAACCCCATGAAGTCTTATCCGGTGGTAGAGATCGGGATTAGATTTTATCAGGCCAATTAATTCAGAACCAACAGAACCATAGCCGGCAAGATATAAATGAATAGGTTCTGGTTTTCCGGCGGAGAAAAATTTATGATGAATTACGTTTATAGCTTTGAGTTCATTTTTAGAAGATATGACCGCAGAAATATTTAATTCTGATGACCCTTGAGCAATTGCAGCAATATTAATAAAATTATCTCCGAGAGCACTAAAGAATTTTCCTGCAATGCCGACAGTATTTCTCATATGTTTACCTACAACAGCAATAACAGAAAAATCCGGTTCAACAATTATCCTATTAATAATCTCCATTTTTATTTCATAGGCGAACTCTTTTTCAAGCGCTGATTTTGCAATTAAACTGTCAGTTGGTAAAACTGCCAGACATATTGAATGTTCAGAAGATGACTGGGTGATAAGAATTATGCTTATGTTATTTATTGCCAACGAAGAGAAAACCCTTTGCGCAATACCGGCAACTCCAATCATACCGCTCCCTTCAATTCTTAATATATTAATATTATCGATCGAAGAGATTCCTTTGATGGGATAATCTGAATCGGTTTTTGAACTAATCACGGTTCCGGTAAATGCAGGATTGAATGTATTCTTAATAATTACCGGAATTTTCTTAACTGCTGCAGGATGAATAGTGGGGGGATAAATCACCTTTGCGCCGAAATGAGAAAGCTCCATAGCTTCTTCATAATTCATGCTTGTAATAGGGAAAGCATCCCTCACCTTTTTGGGATCGGCAGTAAGTACTCCGTTGACATCCGTCCAAATTTCAATACATTTAGTATCAAGAGCCGCCCCGATAATTGATGCAGTATAATCAGAACCTCCCCTGCCAAGGGTTGTGGTTTCATTATCTAACGTAGAAGCAATAAATCCCGTAATAATCTGAAGTTTCTTATTCTGGCTGAAATATTCTTTTATGTTCTTATTAGAAATATCAGTCAGTACATGTGCTGACCCGAAACTATTATCACTTTTGATAACTCTTCGCGCATCCAGAAAATCATTATCAACCTTATTCTCAAGGAAAGCATAGCTGATAATAATATTTGAAAGCATTTCACCGAAACTCTGAATATAGTCCAATGTCTTTGCGGAAAGTTCTTTTACGAGATATACACCTTTAAGAATTTCTTCAAGATCGCTCAGAAGCATATTAACTGAAGCCTCAGTTTTTGTATGGTTCCTGGAAGAAAGTAATTCATCAACTACAGTTGAATGTCTCTCCTTTAATTTCCTATACTCGGCAACATATAATTCATTTCTATTTGCTGCCATCCGGCTTATTCTATTAAGATCATCAGTAACTCCCTGGAATGCCGAGAAAACCACACCGGCAATTTTGCTGATTCTGATTTCTTTTTTAACAATGCTAATTACATTTTTTATCCTTTCAGCATCACGTACGGATGATCCGCCAAATTTCAATATCTTCATGTTGAACCTTAACTTAAAGTAATATTCCAGAATATTGCTAATTTATATAAATTACTATAAACTGCAATTTATAAAAAACAAAGAAGACTTAAAACTTTAGTTGATTGAACTTTACACTAATGCCCTATCTTTTTATAAGGAATATAAATAATGAAATGCTAAATTAATGATTCCCGGGAAGCCGGATTATAAATTCAGCACCCTCACCTTTTTTACTCTCGACCCAAACTTTACCGTTATGAAATTCAATTATATCTTTAACAATTGAAAGTCCTAATCCTGTAGAAGATTCACCGTCTGTGGGCCTGGCAGATAACCGTTGATACTGGGTAAATATCTTTTTCTTATCGTCCTCTGTTAATCCCTGACCCTCATCTTTTATTTTAATCAGGGCATCTCCTTCTCTTGTTTCTGCTGTAACATAAATATTTTTTCCGAAAGGTGAATATTTTATTGCATTACTTACAATATTATCAATTGCGGTTTTCAGCCAGTGTTCATCGGCAAATACAACATTGTCTTCCTTAAGAGTAACCTGCAATATTTGTTTTTTCTGGAGAGCTCTATTATTATTATTTCTAATCACCTCTTTTATGATATCGTTTACAGAAACCTTCTTCATGTTCAGATTCAGATTCTTCGATTCAATTGCAGCAGTATCGAGAATTTCATTAATATGCCTAAGCATATCTTTTGATGATTGATAAATCATACCGCCCATATTTTTAATTTCAGATTCCCCGGCTTCATCTTTAACAATTTCGGACAATCCTATAATCGATTGTAGAGGATTTTTAAGATCGTGACTTGTAATGCTCAGCATATGGCTTTTTTGTTCAGTAGCTTCTTTAAGAAGAAGGTTCGTTCGTTCACTCTCCACAAGTAGTTTCTCTGTTTTCTCTTTTGCCTCTTTTAGATCAATAGTCCGCTGATTTACAAGTTCCATAAGCATGGTTTCTTTCTTATGATGTCTTTCCAACCTCTTGTCCATTATTTTAATAACGAGATATCCAATGAGACTGAAAATTATTATTAGATATAAAACCATCATTAAATTTGAAAAGTACCAATGGGGCACAATCCGGATAGGATAATCGACAATATTGCTCCAGTACAATTCCGGGCTTTTCGCCTGAACCTGAAGGATATAGTTCCCCGAAGGCAGACCATATAAATTAATAGTATTAAGATGTTGGGGTTTTGACCAGACAGAGCCAAAACCAATTAACCTATATCGGAACAGCACCCTATCGGACGGATAACAAAGAGAAATAAAAGAACCGGTTAAGATTGATCCTGACAAAAACTCATGCTTGTCAGGATAATTATCAGGAAGTTCTTTTCCTCCAATCATGATATTAGCAAAAAAAGGATCGGGGGTTTTGGATATAGTACTTAATTTTGTCTGCCAGTTGCATACACCATTTGCAGTGGCAACCCAAAGATTCCCTTCAGCATCTTTTTTTAGTCCCTGAGAAATTATGGATGAATTATTTAAACCATCCTGTTTGTCGAAATAAATAGAATCATTCCTGCTCAGATAAAGAATCCCTTTATCCGTCCCTAGCCATATTTTATCCTTTTCAAAAAGTATAGCTTCAGTTATTTTGCTTCCGAAAAAAGAGGGTGTAATATAGGAGGTTATATTTTTGTCTTTATAAATCAAAACCCCGATGCTTGTTGCCAGCAGCATTCTTTCATTACCCAAAAACTGCAGGTCAAAAATCTGGATCTGAGTATTGGACCGGTTATTATATGATTGGATTATATTGACAAATTTATTTAAATGAGGGTCAAACCTGAGAAGGAAGGAATTTATACCATATCCTGCACAATAGATGGACCCATCTTCGGATTGCCTGAAGAAATTCACAAAGTCCACATCATCAAACTTAAAATCGATAAATTCCATTTTAAAATCGGGACTGATTTTTATTATCTGTCGTCTTTTACCCAACCATGCCCACAGATATCCTTTATTGTCGGCAAATAATGAATTTAGCCGGTCATTTTTAAGATTTTCGGAGAATAAAACCTTAAAAGAACTTTTGTCCCGGTATTCAAAGTGATTATCGCGGTATGAAATCCAAAATCCTGAAGGAGCAATAGCAAAAGATAAAATCCTGGCTCCGCCAGGTGTACTTAACTTAACCGGGACATAGTTACTGCTGTGATTTTCGATCTTGTACAAAGCCGTTTCATCTGAATAATATATTGTTTTCTGGTTATCAGCAAGCATTTGCTGAATATACATCCCATGGTTACTCAGTTCACTTTCAGTAACAAGACTTCCGAATAACGTTTTTTTCATCATGGCTATTCCATCATCAGACGCAGCCCATAGATTATTCTGCTTATCCACAAATAAACTTTTGATTGATGAAAATGTCAGGGATTTGTATTTAGTCAGCAAATATAGTTTACCTGAATAAAGTCCATCATTCCATGTACCTACAAAAAGGTCATTGTCCCTATTTACCGCAATTGATGAAATCTGTTGAAGATTATTAATTTTATTGAATTTCAACTGGCCAGAGGTTAAATCAACGAGATACAGCCCTTCAGAAGTTCCTATCAGGAATGAATTTCCGGAATATTTTAATAAAGCATTTATTGCAAAGCCAGGTTTCGGGTTTATAAATGGAACGCGGATGAAATTCTGATTTGCCGGATTATACTCAAAAAGGTAACCATTTATAGAAGAGGCAAAAATCTTGTGACCATCAAGTTCCACAACCGAAAATGATCTGAAATAACTATCAGCATGATATTTCTCATTAAAAGAGATCTTATGGAAATTACCATTTTGCATAATCGAAATACCGTTTAGATCACTAATCCATAATATACCATGGCTGTCTTCAAAAATTTGTTTTGGGTAATATAATTTATCAGTTGACAGCTGACGGCTCGAAGAAATTAACTGTTGATAATGGAAGACCCCATTCTGCTCGAAAAAATTACCCACACCAAAATCCGAAACAACTTTAATCAAGTTATCCTTTCCTTTTGCTACATCCTTAACATAAAGCGAAGGTAACACATTCTGGAAATTAAGAAACGTATTCCCGTCGAAACGGGATAGCCCGGCATCAGTAGCAATCCATATATACCCTTCGTTATCCTGAAAAATGCTTTTAGCAAGATTGCTAACAAGTCCATTCTCATTATTGTAAATGTAGGTAATCATATTTTGGGGAAAAGCTGAATTACTAATAATGATAAGGCAGGTAATAAACAATACTGATGAATAAAGTTTGATATTCATCAGATCCCCTTAATATAGGTAATAATAAAGATGTTATACATGGCAGGAAAAATCAAATTGTTTTTTATAATGTAGACTCAATAAATTCTTCCTGTTGAATTTTTGAGAAAAAAACCTTGTTTTTTGCATTATTTTCAATAATTGTTGATGTAATTTACATATAATCAGTATCGTATAAAACATCAAAATCTTTATAGAAAACTTTATGACTAATAAAAACTCCTATAATTCAACGCCTATATTAAAAAATATATTTCTCTTAAGATTATAATTCTCTATTTTTCATATTAAGGTAAATTATTTGCTAACATACAATTAAATAACATGAAAAATATAAATATTCTTTTTACGTTGTTTTTTCTATTCCTGCTTACCGGGAATATCTTTCCCCAGGGGAATGATTTTCTGACGAAAAACATTAATAAGAACGTGAAACCAGGAGATGATTTTTTTAAGTTTGCTACCGGTAACTGGATGAAGAACAATCCTATTCCCGAGACTGAACGTGCCTGGGGTATTGGTAATCTTGTTCAGGAAGAAACCTATTCAAGATTGAAATCTATTCTTGAGGATGCGGCTTCTAAAAAGTATAATAAAGGAACCAGTGAACAGAAAATCGGGGATTTCTATTTCACAGGTATGGATACGGTATTTATTGAGAAACAAGGGATCTCTCCATTGAAACCGGAGTTTAACAGAATAAATGCGATACTAGATAAAAAAGAACTACTGAATATTACAGCTCTTCTGCAGACATATGGAGTTGATGCTATGTTTGGGAGTTTTATTGGTCAGGATCAGAAAAACAGTGATCAGTGGGCTCTATATTTGTGGCAGGGCGGACTGGGACTTCCGAACAGAGAATATTATTTCAGAAATGATTCCAGAACTGAAGGCATAAGAACTGAATACCATAAACATCTTGAAAAGATGTTCATTTTACTTGGGGAAGATCCTGTAAAGGCAAATGTGGATGAAAAAGCTGCTTACCAGATCGAACTTTTCCTTGCTGATTCTTCACGCAAACTTGAAGACCTGCGTGATCCGTATGAAAATTATAACAAAATGACCATTGCGGAACTTCAAAAGTTGACTCCTGACATAAATTGGAAATCACTTTTTGATAAAATCGGAATAAAGAAACTTGATGATGTTATTGTTGGCCAACCGGAATTTTTCCGCCAGCTTAATTCTGCTATTAAAAAATTCAATGTAGACCAGTGGAGAGCATATCTTAAATGGGCTTTGGTTAACTCTTTTGCCGACAGACTTAGTTCCCCATTTAATGATGAAAGTTTCCACTTTAGAGGAACTGTTATGAGTGGAGTACTTAAACAGAGACCAAGGTGGAAAAGAGTGCAGGATTATACTGAAGGCGCAATGGGAGAACTTTTGGGAAAGGTCTACGTAAAGAATTACTGTTCTCCGAAAGTTAAACAACGCTATGAAACTTTAGTCAATAATATGATTGGTTCTTTCAGGGAAAGGATAAAAAACCTTGATTGGATGAGTGGTGAAACCAAGGAAAAAGCACTCATTAAATTAGATGCCATTACCAAAAAAGTATGTTATCCTGACAAATGGAAGGATTTCTCGAAACTTGTAATCGATCGCTCTTCATTTGTAAAAAACACTATAGAGACACGCTTGTTCTGGTTTTATAGAGATATAAATAAACTTGGCCACCCGGTTGACAGGACAGAATGGGATATGACCCCACAGACTTATAATGCTTATTATAATCCGTCTAATAATGAAATTGTACTGCCCTATGCCGGATTTGTTGTACCCGGAGTTCCCGATTCACTTCTTGACGATGCTTTTGTTTATTCTTATGCCGGAGCATCGACTATGGGCCACGAAATGACACATGGTTTTGATGATGAAGGGAGACAATATGATCTAAAAGGAAATTTACAAAACTGGTGGACTGATGAAGATGTTAAGAAGTTTACAACCAAATCAGATTTAATGGTTGAACAATTTAACAACTATATTGTTCTTGACAGTATGCATATTAACGGTAAAGCCACTCTAGGTGAAAACATTGCGGACTTAGGAGGACTTGTAATTGGTTATGATGCATTCAAAAAAACCGACCAGTACAAAGAAGGAAAGGAAATATGTGGATTTACTCCTGGTCAAAGATTTTGGCTCGGTTATGCATACTCATGGCTCGGCCATCAAAGAGATGCATCACTAGCTCAGAGGGTACTTACTGATGTACATTCTCCTAATTTCCTAAGAGTGAATGGACCATTCAGTGACATTGCTTCTTTTTATAAGGATTTTGATGTCAAACCAGGAGATAAGTTGTATTTGCCGGAAGAAAAAAGAGTTACAATCTGGTGATGGTGTAATGAAGATATTTATTTAATTTTAATTAGATATCAATGTTTTATAAAAAAGGAAGCTGTCATAATGGCAGCTTCTTTAATAACCGGTCCGGTTGACATATTGGGAGGGTAGTATCAAACCCATCAACCGGACCATCAGTACTATTGATGTACCTTAATTTGTATAAACCTGATAAGGGCTTACTCTTGGTCTGTAGCTTTGAACCGGCTTTTGATTGATGTTATATTGATACTGTTGCTGCTGATATTGTTGAATTGGCAACTGATAATATTGGACGGGAACAGAAACAGGTTGAGGATGTAGAAATTCCTGAGTTTGATAATTTTGCACAGGGAGTTTATAGGTTTGCTTATTTCTGAATTTATAAGCTAAAAAAGAAACGAAAAACACAAGAACAAGACCCCCGAGAAAAAAGAACAGTACGGTGAACACTATAGAATTTAAATCCATTCGGCCCTCCCAAAAAGATTATTTCATAAATATGTAATTAGTTGTCTGAACACTCATTTAACCGCCCCCACGGCAGTTAAATTTTCTTACATGATAAAAATACACTTATATTAAAAACTATTAACATTGTTTTCTCCCAGCGGTCAAATTAGCCGATAAATGTATTAAAACAAGAAATGACTTAGAATGAAACATTTTTTTATCTGCAAATCTTCTCTTTTGGTCTGTTTTTGATGGTTGCTAATAATATATTATGTTTGGGTGCTATTTTTTTAAGGTCAAGCCGGGACACATTTTCTTAAGTTGACAGGAGCTCTAATATGTTCAGATATACCTTCTTTTTTATAATAATAATAACCCATACCATATTTGCCGATTCAATAAAAAGTGAACAGCTTGTAAATGAAGCCTGGGCAGCATGGGATAAAAACGATCAGGTTCTAGTAGAACAGAAATTCATAGCAGCAATTGCTGAAAATAAAGAAAACACTAGGGCCTATCTGGGACTTACTTTACTCTATTCTATGCAGACAAAAAACCGGAAAGCATTGGAAACCTTTAAAGAGTTTATTCCAGTCTCAAGGGATTACAAACCTTATTTTTTTGCACTCATGACTACGCCTATTATGGAATATTCTTATCCTACTGCCAATGACTTGACAGAAGTTTTCAAAAAAATTATTGCTGACCCTGATAGTATGGGAATTCTGAAAGTTATGACTTATGAAAGACTTCAGTCGTTTTATGAAAGGATGGGGAAAAAAGTTTTGTCTGATTCAGCTTCAGCTGACATGAATACAGTAAATCAATGGATGGTAATTGGCCCGTTTGACAATATATCGGGTTCGGGCTTTGATAAAGTTTATCCTCCAGAAATAGAATTTATCGATAAGACTTATGAAGGGAAGGACTTTTGCCCGGTTAGCTGGTTTAATTTAAAGAGTATCAGGAAAGATAACTGGATAGACTTTTTGCGTTATTTCGGAAATTATAATTCGGTTTATTACGCAAACACATTTGTATATTCTCCAACGGGCCGGACTATAAATCTCAGAATTGGTACTTCAGGATCATTAAAGGCATATTTAAATGACCAGGTTATATTCAATGTTGCCGATGAGTATAATAATGACGTAGATACATATATTGCTGAAACTCATCTAAATTCCGGGTGGAATAAACTATTAATAAAATGCGGACTATCTGATTTGACCAATTGTAATTTTCTTACCCGGATAACTGATGGTAATGGTAATAAAATTGATGGGTTGAAATTTTCTGTTGAAAAACAGGCTTATGGTAAGAACAGCGCTCCGGTAAAGATTTTTAATAATTTTGCTGTTGAGTATTTTAAAAAATCAATCGTTGAGCATCCAGACTACCCCGAAAATTATATTCTTCTTGCAGAATGTTATCTTAGAAATGACTACGGGGTTGATGCTGAGCTGATTCTGAAAAAAGCTACCGAAAAATTTCCCGGCTGTATGCTTTTTTATTTTAAACTATATGAAGCGTACCTGCGCAGCCATAAAGAGGATGATGCCGAAAATGTCTTAATAAAAATAAATGATGCCGACCCGCTGATTCCTGATATTTTGGCAAAAAAATTAGCAGAACTCCGTACTAAAAATGATATTGAAAAGATTGAGAATTTGATTAGTGCCTACGAAAAGAACAATCCGGATTCTATTTCTATTATGGGAGCAAAATTAATACTTGCAGCCGCTAAAAAAGATATGGTGAAAATGCATGAACTAATGAATAGTTTGTATGAGCTGGCTCCATATAATAATTCGATTGCCCTAGGAAAAGCTTATTTTGAATACCAGTTATCAAAAGACATAAATAAAGGAATAGATATAATTGACAGTCTGGTCAATTATGATTACAATAAATATACCTTAAGTACTCTTGCCGAATATTATTTACAGGCATCAATGAAAAATAAATGGAGCAGTACTTATGACAAGATTATTGAACTTGATCCTTCCGATACTCAACCCATGATTAAAAAAGCTGATGTTTTTATTGCAATGCAGAGTTACGATAAAGCAGCTGAACTTATTAAAAGAGCACTTGAAATTTCGCCTCGTAATTCAGATTATTGGGAAAAGCTGGGAGTTGTTTACGTTAGTTCAAATATGAAAGAAAACGCTGTAGCCGCATTCGAGAATGCCCTTCTATTTAATCCCAGAGCTTATGACTCAAGAGAAAAGTTGAGGGAGCTGAAAGAGAAGAAGAGTATTTTTTCTGATTTTGATGAACCCGAAATTGAAAGCCAGATAAAGAATTCTCCCGTTCAGTCTGATTACCCCGGCAGTAATGCAGTGATTTTAACTGATAATACAGGGATAGTTATGTATGGGAAGGGTGCTTCTGAAAAATTATCCGAGATTCTTATAAAAGTCTTTACCAAAAAAGGAATTGATAATTTTAAGGAATACCATATTCCCCCCAAATCACGCGAAACATTAATTATTGATGATGCTTATATAATTAAAAAAGACGGAACTAAAATAAAAGCGGACACCAAAGAGTATAATGTGTATTTCAAATCCCTTGAAGAGGATGACTTTATTTATATAAAATACAGGACAAGAAATTACTATGAGGGGAGTTTATCCAACCATTTCTGGGATAGTTTTTTATTCAACAACTATTACCCTATTAAAAAAGTGCAGTATTCCATACTTGCCTGTGACAACATTAAATTTGAATATAAAACAAAGAATTTTAAACTTGAACCGGTTATCGGGAATTGTAAAGATGGGAAAATATACAAATGGTCATTGGAGAATGAACCTGCCATTAAAGAAGAAAATGATATGCCACCGTTAGTTGATGTTGGTAAAAGACTTCTGGTTTCAACAATCCCTGATTGGAATTACCTGGTTGAATGGTATCTGGACATCACTAAGAACAAATATGCATCTTCATATGAAATTAAAGAACAGGTCAAGAATATTTTACTAAACGATAAACCCCTTACTGATGACCAAAAAATTGAAAGGATTTTTAATTTCATAACCCATAATATCCGTTATAGCAGCCTTTCTTTTCGTCAGTCAGGGCTAATCCCACAGAAGGCAAGGGATATTCTGAACAACAAGATAGGGGATTGTAAAGACGTAACCACCTTATTCATTTCTATGCTGGCTGAAACCGGTATTAAGGCAAATTATGTTCTTGTAAATACCACAGATGATGGAAAAAATGATGATATACTTCCTTCTCTGGAATTCAACCACTGCATTGCAGAAATCGAATCAGGTAATTCAAAAAAATATTTTGATCTTACTGCTGATAATTTTGATTGTAATACCCTTCCGGTTCAGGATAATAATGCTTTCTCTTTATTGATAAAAGAGGGGAATAAATCTCCGGAATATATCACTCCGGATTCGGTAATACCTGAAGTATCACGTGTTCATTTCTTAGGGATTGAAGGGAATAATTCTATTGTTGATTCTATCTGTACAACAAAAACCGGGGTCTTCTCAGCTTACTACAGAGATGAATTCCGTTATTCAAATAAAGAAGAACAGTTTAAATCATTAATCAGTGACATTAGTGATGATTATCCTACTGCAAAAATTCTTTCGTTTGAACCCGGAAATACAAACGAAATAACACCTGTTTCAAAATATATTTACAAAATAGCATTACCTTCATATCTCACTGAGGCTGCTGGTTTTAAATTCTTCAAGCTCCCCTGGATTGATCTGCAACATTCTTCCGATGGAGTTTCCTATGATAACAGGAATTATCCCCTATTACTCTGGGGCGATCCTTATAGAAAAGATGAAACCATTCATTTAAAGTTACCTTCTAATTATATGCCTGTTGAAAATAAATATGAAATCAATTTAACATGTTCAGCAGCTGATTATTCTAATAAATTTGAATACAAAAACGGCGAGCTTTTAGCCAAGAGAACTATGCTCCATAAAAAAACCACAGTAATGCCTGAAGAGTATAAGGAATACAAAGAGTTTTTAAATAAAGTATTAAAGGAAGATGCCAGACAAATTCTGTTAAAAGAAAACAACTAATTAAGTTTTTTTTTATTCTTATTAAGGTTTAGTTTTTCGGCAAACTCTGCGCTAAACTCTTCCATCATTTCAGCGATCTCAGTGTTTTTTGTTGAACGTCTGTAAGTGTCAGCTAATTTCAGAAATATCTGATGGAAATGAATGTTCATTTCATCAACCATCATTTCCTTACTCCACAAATCAATTGCCAGTGTTGAATTTGTATCCTTATCCCATAAGGACACAAAAAGAGTTTTTGCTTCCTTCTTTCCGGCAAATCCTGCATCTGATGCTCCCCATTCAATCTTTTCCGGTATTTTATTATCATCAAGGTAAACTGTAAATTTGATTTCTGTGGTGCGAGGCATATTGTTCCTTATTCTTAAATATACTAAAATAGTAAAAAGCTGCAATTTCTTTTATATTTTAATATATCAAATTTAGGAAATTAAGAGTAGTCACAAGAGTTAACAATTCAATTTACCAGTCGGTGAATTGAAAATGAATAATAAAATGATTGATAATAAAAATTAATATAGACCTATGAAACAAATTATTATTATACTGTTTTCAGTTTTAATTCTTTATAAAACTTCTTATTCACAGAGTATTGGATTAACTTTGGGAGGGGGGTTTTTCAGCGGCAATTCCCCAAATGTTTCAGCTTTCACATCCTCTCTTTTTGTTAATTCACCGCCGGTATTCAATGATGCATTTTCTCTTAGACTCAGTTTTTTTTATGATGCCGACTATAATGTGCTTTTACCAAATTCTACAAATCAATACAATCCTTTTATTAAAGGCCTAAGTTTAAAAGGAATTATTACCCAGCACATGGATCCAATTTATTATGTTGAAGAGGGAATGGGTGCCCTGGTTATAAATGACAGGATTTTTAGCGGTATTGACGCAACAGATTATGGAATAATTATTTCATTTGGAGTCGGAATCGACTTAAGAAAAAATTCCACCCGGGGTTTCCTAATCGGTGCCGGAACTGATTATTCGTTTACTGTTACTAACAGTTATGCAAAATATTTTTCGATTTATATAATGGGACATTATTTTTTCTAATAACCGGCTTTTCAAAATAATTTCCGATAAATTATTTCGGAAGTTTTCCCTCTTCAATTTCTTTTGCAAGATTGTCTGCTTTGTATATTTTTATTAAAGCTTCAGTTATTCCTTTCGGATGAACTGCTATGGTCCTGTTTTCTGAAGGATCATAAATGAAATCTCCGGGCAAGCTTTGTATATTGCCGTCAAAAGCTAATCCAACTATCTCTCCTTTTTCATTTATAATAGGGCTGCCTGAATTACCCCCGATAATATCATTTGTCGCTGAAAAATTAAATGGAACTGAAAGATCAAATTCTGCTGGTAGAGTTTTCCATCTATCCGGGAGGCTCCATGGAAATTTTTTATTGAATGAATAATACCTGTCATACATACCATAAAATGTGGTAAAAGGTGGTGCAATAGTTCCGTTATAGTTGAAACCCTTTATAACACCGTCCGATATTCTTAAAGTAAATGTTGCGTCGGGGGGTATTGAAGTCCCATATACGTCATATAATGCTCTCCCCAGTGATATATTATATTCCTTTTCCCTAGACTCAATTTCATTTGATTTTGTCTGAAGCTCTGACTCTCTTTCATCGGTTTTTGAAATAAACGAAATAAATGGATCTGTTGATTTATATAATGAATCCGGACCTAGTTTAATGAGATCTTTTATTTTTGATTCGTCAGTCAAAATAGAATTTGAAAGTATAACAGCGGCCGCACTATCCGGATCTTTTCCTCCTGTCAGGCCCATAATATATTTATTCTCCTTCCCGGACTTATTATAAAGTTCTTTAATCTGACTGATGAGCAAATCCCGGTTTTTTACTTTGTCAAAATCCGATGGCATTAAACTCTCTATAGTACTATCCAGACTTGTTCCCTTATAATCATCTGACCTTTGGTCTTCGGGATATTTCAACTCATCGGCAATATTCAAAATTTCCTGGGCAATCAAAAAATAATCTGAAGATGTAAGAGGATTGATAACATAAAGATCTGTCTCCTGTGAAATAACCGCCATCTCTTTACGGGTAGAAGCAATTTTATCCCACAGACCGCCATACTTTTCTTTTAAATCTGCCTGCTTGTTTACAGAATTCCGGAATCTGTTTTCAAAGTCTCTTTTCTTCAGCATTAGTATAGGATTACGAAGACCGTCAAGATATCCGCTTATTGCTTTTTCGGAGTTTGAATATTTCAGATAATCATTATTAAACTCATCCTGCTTTTGGGGCTCGGTTTCCATCAGGTGTGAGTAAATTGACATCATATTACGATAATAAGCAAGTATACGCGGATACTGATAATCCCTGTCATATTCAAGCTGGGCAATAGTATTAAGACGATTTGAGCTTCCCGGGTTACCAACAACAAACACAGGCTCACCTTCTTTTGCACCATCATTATTCCATTTAAAATAATTTTTAGCTTTAAGCGGTTTCTCGTTTTCATATATCCTGAAGAAACTGCAGTCAAGGTTATACCTCGGATAAGTAAAATTATCATCATCACCGCCAAAATAACCAAGTTGTGATTCGGGAATAAAGACAAGACGAACATCATTATATCTTTTGTAACCATATAATGAATATCTTCCACCATTATAAAGTGGAGTTATATGAATAGATAATCCTGACTCCTTTTCCTCCCTGTCTGTTATAGCTTTTATTACATCATCTTCCCTTTTAATTTTATCTTCATATGAAATACCCTTATCAGTTTCTTTTTGAATTTCATCAGTTACGTCTTTAATTAAAACCAGCTGATCAACAAATAGCCCCGGGACTTTCCGTTCCTTTGAAATATCTTCTGCGTAGAAACTACTATCATTTATTTTTTCCCCTTCATTTGTTACCTCGGTAGCGCTTTCCCTTGCACAATGGTCATTTGTCATGATAAGCCCGTCTTCAGAAATAAATGAAGCTGAGCAATATGTTGCAAAACGGAGAGCTGATAGACGTACATGCTCAAGCCATTCTGTTGATGGAGCAAAGTTGTATTCTTCTTTAAAATAATTGATAGGCGGGTATTCGAATGTCCACATCTTTCCCGTGTCGAATTTTCCGGCTTTGATTGTATCTACATTTATCCAACCAAGGGCACGGTTGTTATTATCCGGCTGGACCTGCGCGGAAATAGAACCACACGTTATAATGAACAGAAAGAGATATGTCTTTACTTTGGGCATCATTCACTCTAAAATATTAACAATAAAATTACATATTACATTTAAGTAAAAGAAAGATATAAATTACGATTGAGTTCAATCGATAACCGGCATCTTTAACCTCCAAGATATATTCTTCTTTCCTTAAAAAGAATAACCCCGGTTATTATGTCGGGGTTATTATATAATAGCAGCATTTAACAGGATTTAATTCATCTTTCCATTCTTTAATTCTTCGGTTATTCGCTCTGAATTATAAATATGGGAAATTGCTTCGAGTATAGCCTGAGAGCAAACAGATATCATCCTGTTCTCCTCAGTATCATAAATGAAATATCCCGAATTACTCTCTATATTACCATCAAAGGCCAATCCCACAAGTTCTCTTTTCTCATTTATTACAGGACTGCCTGAACTACCACCGACGATATCATGTGTACTTATCATTGTAAAAGGTGTTGACAGATTAAATTCTTTTGAAGGATTAGCCCATTTTTCAGGTAATGCCCATGGAGTTTTTTTATTAAACGAATAATACCTGTCATACATTCCATAAAATGTTGTATGTGTTGGCGCGATGGTCCCGTTGTAATGATAACTTTTAAGAACTCCATCACCTATTCTTAAGGTTCCGCTTCCATCAGGAGGGATTGATGTACCGTAGACTGCATATAAGGCCTGCCCCAGCATATCAGTATATGCTGATTCAGTTTCATTAATCTCTTTCTCAAGCTTCACAATTTCATTAAAACGTGAATTGGTTTTCAGGATGAAATAAATCAGAGGATCATTTGAATTTAGTATGGCTTCGCTTCCTTTTTTAATAAGATTATCAACCTGTTCCTTTGTTTTAATTTCTGATTTACTCATGAGTAATTCAGCTGCTTCATTTCCATTTTTATCTCCAAACATTTTTGCAGCCAGTTCATTATTTTCCCCAAGGTATTTCTTCAACAATATCTCGGTTATCCTAAGTTTCCTTGTCTCGAGAGGCACATCAAATTTGGAAGGATTTATGGCAGCAATTGTTGAGTCAAGCGATTTCCCTTTGTATGTATCTTTTCTCTGGTCTTCAGGAAGCTGCATTTGCTGAGCGTATTCAACCAAATCATAAGCAATTTTTAAATACTTAGAAATATAGGGTTCAGTTCGTGGATCTGTAGAGCGTGCATAAGCATAGCGTTCACCCGCTATTTTTCTCATTTCCTGTCGTGTGGATTCAATATTATCCCACATGGATCCATATTTCGCATTCAGGTCCGGATTACTTTTAATCTTTGATTTGAAAGTGTTTTCGAAATCCTTTTTTCTTGCCATATAATATTCGTTCCTCAGCCCCTTCAAAACACCAATATATCTTTTAGCGCCGTTTGAAGCACCATAAAATTTAGTGAAGTGGTCATTGAAATCACCTATATGTTCATCAATCAGTTCCCGAAAAATATTTGTTAGTTCCTGATACGCCAAAGCACTGTTATCATAAGTATAATCTCGCATATAATTTAACTGGGCCATCGTTCTCAGTTTATTGGTCTGACCCGGGTTCCCGATTACAAATATGGGTTCGTCTTCCTTTGCTCCATCAGTACTCCATTTGAAATAGTCTATTACTTTAAGCGGTTTGCCGTTTTCATCATATGCCCGCCAGATCGTAAAATCAAGTGAATACCTGGGGAATGTATAATTATCAGGATCGCCGCCATACAGCCCAAGTTCATATTCGGGAATAAGTACAAGTCTTATATCTTTGTATCTTTTATATGTGTAGAGAGAATATTTTCCTCCATTATATAATGAAACAACCCTTTTAACCAATGATTTATCTTCTGAAATTGTCTGAAGGTCTTTTATCTTCTGAGTCTTCAATTGGTTCTTTTCATCTGTCGTTTTTCCTGAATTAAAAGCATCAACAACTTCCTTTGTTATATCATTTATTGAAATAAGCTGATCGACAAATAATCCGGGACTTTTACGTTCTTCTTCAAGGGTCTTGGCAATAAACCCGGTTTTAAGAAGATCTTCGCCCGGTTTCTGAATATCATTTAGCTGACCATATGAACAATGAAAATTGGTTAATATAAGTCCGTCTTCAGAAATAAATGACGCGGAACAACCGAATCCAAACCTCAGAGAAGATAACCTGACTTCATCAAGCCAATCTTTAGATAGTTTGAAATTATATGCACTGTCAAAATAATTCCCGGGTGGAAAATCGAAGGTCCACATCTTACCAGTATCAAAACGTTGAGCTTTAACAGTATCCAGGTTTATACCGTTATACAAATGCTGAGCGAAAATAAGATCAGAGAATAATATTAAAAGAAGCGGTAAAAATTTGATTTGTTTCATAGTATTAATGGATTTTTTTGAGATGTGTGAATAGCTGGATACCTTTACTTACTATACCCCATTTAAAAATAATTTGACAAAACTTATTCTTATATAAATAAAATGCTAAAATGTAATTCGGGTTTTCATATATAAGAATCGGGCTGATAAAGCGGTTCAATTTCCCACTCATCCTCAACAGTACCAACACAATGCGAACATTTGGGAACAGTAAAAACCACTTTTTCCTCATTAGGGGAAGCACGAATAAAATTTAAAATTGTTCTGCAGCTTACACATTGAACAATGTGGGACGTTGTAGTCTTTGTACTACACTCCGGGCAGATAAACCCCAACTCTCCGGGTGTTTCATCCGGGTTTACTAAAAATATTGAGTTACATTTAGAGTTGTTGCATTTAGCGAAATGCCATTTAATTGTATCATTTGTAGCGATAATTCTATCCTTTAGGTTATTTGTGATTATAAACATAAACAGTAATTTGTAAAAAGTCTATTGAAAAATTTGTACTCTTAAAAATATTTCCTGAAATATTGCGTAAATTATGCTTCACATTTTATTTATTACAAACTTATTATATTAAATGAGTATTTGTAATTCAGTTATTATTCCTTGATTTATTTAACTATTTATCCACAATGGAGCTTAAATGGACAGAATTGATGCTTTCAAAGCCTATGATTTAAGAGGTAAAGTCCCTTCAGAACTTAACCCTGATATGGCATATAAGATAGGAAAAGCTTATGCTAAATTATTAAAAGCCGAAACTATGGTAGTTGGACATGACGTACGGAAATCATCAGATGCACTTTCCGAGTCTTTGATTAAAGGATTAACTGACTCAGGGGTCGATGTTACTGATATTGGAATATGCGGAACTGAAATGATCTATTATGCTACTTCAGCACTTGAGACTGACGGCGGCATTATGATTACCGCAAGCCATAACCCTCCGGAATATAACGGGATGAAATTTGTCAAAAAACATTCGGTACCTGTTGGCTATGATTCAGGACTCAATGAGGTTGAAAGATTAATCCTTTCTAACGATCTGGGACATAATAGCGAATATCCCGGTATGGTAAAGAATAAGGATATTATGAGTGCATTTATTACTAACCTCAGAAAATTTTATGACCCCGCTAAAATAAAACCTCTTAATGTTGTTGTGAATGCAGGTAATGGCTGCGCAGGACTGGCACTTGATGTAATTGAAAAAGTTCTCCCCATCCATATGATCAAAATATTCAATGAGCCTGATCCTGAGTTCCCAAATGGTGTACCTAATCCCCTGCTTATTGAAAACAGACAACCGACAATAGATGCTGTTCTTAATAACAGAGCTGACCTTGGTGTTGCCTGGGACGGCGATTATGACCGCTGCTTCTTCTTTGATGAAAAAGGAAGTTTCATTGAAGGTTATTATATAGTCGGCCTGCTAGCAAAATCAATACTGCAAATCAATAAGGGGGAAAACATTGTTCATGACCCCCGGCTTGTTTGGAATACTCTCGATGTTGTAAGAAAATATGGCGGCAATCCCGTGCAGTCAGTCAGTGGCCATGCATTTATTAAACAGAAGATGCGTGAAGTAAATGCAATTTACGGCGGGGAAATGTCTGCTCATCACTATTTCAGAGATAATGCATATTCAGACAGCGGTATGATTCCTTTCCTATTAATCCTTCAACTCATCAGCCAGGAAAACAAACCACTATCTTCACTTGTTGAGGAGATGATTCATAATTATCCTTGTTCCGGAGAAATAAATTCAAAAATAGCAGACCCGGCCGGTAAACTAAATGAAATTGAGAAGATTTATTCTGATGGTATAGTTGAACATGTGGATGGTTTAAGTGTAGAATACCCGGATTGGAGATTTAATTTAAGAATGTCAAACACCGAACCAATTATCCGGCTGAATATTGAAAGCCGTGGTAATATTAAACTGATGGAAGAAAAAACAGAAGAATTACTTGAAAAAATAAGAAAGTAGAATAATAATCCTGATTTCCTTCAGAATGTTTTTGCTGATGCACCGCCGTCAACTAATATATTCTGCCCGGTTATATAAGATGCTTTATCCATTGAAAGATAAGCCGCCAGGGATGCAACTTCCTCAGGAACCCCTACTCTTCCAAGTGGAGTTTTATTAACGATACTATCGTGCTTATCCTTATTACTCAAAAGTCCTTCAGTCAAAGGAGTCCTGATAAACCACGGCGCAATGGAATTAACTCTTATTCCATATTGGGCCCATTCAACTGCAAGATGCCTTGTCATTTGTATCTCCGCCGACTTCGACATCCCGTACGGCACACCAGTTCCTACGTCAAATAATCCCGCATAAGATGTTATGTTGATTACTGAGGGAGAATTCCCTTTTTGAATGAGTGGAAAAAGAGATTTAGTTATATCAATCGTGCTGAACATATTTGTTTCAAACAGTTGTCTGTATTCTTCCTCGGTATAATCCAGAAACTTTTTACGGATATTTGTACCAAGATTGTTAACAAGTATATCAAGTGAGTTCCATACTTTATTTAACTCCCTCAATAAATCTTCCCTTCCCGGCTTCCTACTCAAATCTGCGGCCAAGCCATGAACTATATATCCTTTTCCTTTCCATATCGAAATTAGATTATTCACATTTTCGGAAGATCTTGAAACTATAAAAATCTCAGCGCCCAGCGAAAGAAATTCTTCTGCTACGGCAAGCCCTATCCCCTTGGTACTACCTGTAACAAGGGCTTTTTTATTTTTCAGAGTCCATTCTTTCATATGTGTTTTTCTTCTCTTATTCTCCCTTACCTTCAATTTTAAATGAAACCTTTAACTTTTCCCAAAGCAGGTTAATCTGTGCAGTCGTTGGATTTTTAGGATCCATCTCGGTAAAACTATAAAGCAGCCATTCATGGTTAGAATTTGCTGCAGGTTTAACTTTTATCCTTAATGCATCTTCAGCTTCATTATATGTAAAAGCTCCCCACTGATCAGCAACCTTGTTGAATATTAAAGTCCATTCGTTCTGTCCGGGAATAGCAAAAAAGCTATAGGAACCTGCTGGAAGCTTCTTCCCTTCAATCATTACATCAGTTGAGAATGTAAATTTTGTGGCTTCGTCAGCTCCTGCTCTCCAGACTTTATTATATGGCACTAACTCTCCCCATATTTTTCTGTTTTTAACTCCAGGCCGGCTATAGGATATATTTATATCAGTCAATCCTACTGTTTGAAAAACGCCTGCTTTGGGACTAACCCTTACTTTCTTTACATCACTTTTTTTATTATCCTGCTTTTTATTCTGCTGTGCAAAGACACTCACAGAAAACAGAAGTGATGCTGCAATTATTAAATTAAATACCGATTTCATCTGATTCTCCAATTTATTCATTTCAAAATACTAAAAGATTATATTATGCAAAAACCGCTGAACAATATAATCACAATACTCTTACCTCAATTACCCCCTATTTTGTTCCTTCTTTTACTTTTTACTTTTAACTTTTTACTTTATGCTTTCAACATCCCTTATTATTTCCACCAGGGCATTGATTACAATATCAATATCCTCTTTTGTGTTGTAAAAATGGTGCGCAAAACGGATGCCCCCTTCCCTTAAGGATGAAATGATATTTTTGAACAGCAGTTTGTGGAGGATTTTCTCTGCCTCAGGATGTTTGAAGCTTACTATTCCGGATAAATATCTTCTGTCGACATCACAAGGGTATGGTGTTAATCCAATTTCTTTCAACCGTTTAATAAAATAAACACTGTTTTCAACAATCCTCTCTTCAATTTCATCAAAACCGAACTCTTCGAACAACTTCAAAGATGCATCCATCACATGAATTCCGGGAAAATTCATTGTCCCTCCCTGGAATACATCGGCCGTTGTTTTATAATCAAGTTTGAAGTCTAAAAGATTCCATGCGTCTTCAACAGAAAGCCACCCGGTATGCTTAGGTTCCATTTCTTCCTGAAGTGATTTGGAAACATAAATAAATGCCAGTCCCTGCAGGCCAAGCAGCCATTTCTGTGTGCCGCAGGATATAAAATCAATATGACTTTTCTGTACATCCAGCCTCACTGCTCCAAGTCCCTGAATAGCATCAACCGAAAAGATAATCCCTTTTTCGGAACAGACTTTGCCTATTGCTTCAAGATCAACCCTATAGCCCGAAAGAAACTGCACTTGGCTAACTGAAATTAACCTGGTTTCCGGGGTAATTGCCCCTATAATATCTTCCGCCGAGGCAATTCCGTCATGCGATTTCACAAAATCGATCTCCACTCCAATGTTTTTCAGACTCATGAAAGGATAAACATTTGCAGGAAACTCAATATCATTCAATATTATCCGGTCCCCTTTCTTCCATACAACACTCTGGGCTAATATATTAAGACCGTTATTTGTATTGTCTGTAAAAGCAATCCTGTCAGGAGTAGTATTTATCAGTCTGCCAAGTCCGGCTTTTACGGAATCAATAGATTTTATGACTGCTTTATAATCATCAATTACGCCCTCGCTTCTTACATAAATGTATTCTTTGAGGCGGTCAACTGCATAAGTTGATAAGGGGGCCGTAGATGCATGACCCAAATATATTTTACCTGTCTTAAGATAAGGAAACAGACTTCTTGCTTTTTGTATATCCATACTATATTTCTAATAATTGTTACACAATTATAATCAAAATAATCAAAATGATTTATTCATTTACGCGTCTATTATTTATATTATATTCAATAAAATTGATGTTTTATAAATAACACGAGATTTGTCTGCTTATGGAAAACCCGCGCGCAGCTAAGCATTATGAACTTTCAACCAAAGATCTGAGATGGAAATGTGATCCATCTGTTTTTGATTTTAAGTCTACCGAAGATATTGAACCTGTAGAAGGTATTGTTGGACAGGACCGGGCACTTAAAGCAATTAAATTAGGAGTAGATATTAAAAGCCCCGGTTACAATATTTATATTGCAGGATTGTCAGGTACCGGCAAAGCTTCTACCGTTAAAAAGATGCTTGAGTCGATTAGTTCTAACTGCCCCTCTCTATATGACTATACCTATGTGAATAATTTTAAGGACGTAGATTATCCGATCCTTTTAACATTCAAAGTCGGTAAAGCAAAAGAATTCAAGTGCGATTATGCCGAAGCTATCGAGATGCTTAAAAAAAGAATACCTCAAACTCTCGAAAACGATTCCTTTATTCACCGTAAACAAAAAATAATTAATCAGTATAATGAAAAAGAACAAAGCCTTCTAAAAGGTTTTGAAGATAAACTAGCTGCGGAGAGTTTTTCTCTTGGACAGATTAAGGTCGGTGAAACTGACCGCCCGGAAATATTCCCGGTTATTGAAAACAAACCCGTTCCAATGCATCAGCTTGATGAACTAATCCAAAATGGGAGATTAACAAAGGAATCCGCACAGAAGATTATTAAAAAATACAACACCTCGCAGCAGGAACTTCAGTCAATCTTCAAAAAAACTTTAACTCTTAGTCATGAATTCCAGAAAAAATTGTTTACAATTGAACAGGAAGCTGTTGGCAATGTTGTAAAAGGGGTTATGGACAACCTTAAAGAAAAATATAATGAAGAAAAAATTGTTTCCTACCTTAACGATGCAGGGAAAAACATACTTGAAAACCTTCAGATATTTAAAGGTGTCAAACCCATTGGCGAGCAGTCACCCGAAGGATTTATACTCGACTATTTCAAAGAATATGAAGTAAATATTATACTCGATAACAGCGAAACAAAAAACTGCCCGGTAATTGTTGAGACATCTCCAAATTATACTAACATTATAGGCACAATAGAAAAGATTAACGACGGCCGCGGCGGGTGGTATAGCGACTTCACGAGAATAAAAGCGGGCTCCCTTCTGCGTGCTAATGGCGGTTACCTTGTACTGAATGTTAATCATCTGTTTGAGGAGCCTGCTGTCTGGAGGACATTGAAACGCGTTCTTACATATAGGAAACTTGAAATCCAGGATACTCCCCATTATTATCAGTTCGCTCCGTCAGTTATGAAACCGGAACAAATTGAAATTGATACTAAAGTCATTTTAATCGGAAGCCAGCAGGTGTATTCATACCTGTCAGAATATGAATATGATTTTAAGAAAATATTTAAAGTTAAAGCCGACTTTGATTACGAGGTTAAAAAAAGTAACCCCATTATTGTAGAATACGCACACGTAATTAAAAAATTAGTAAAGGATGAAGGTTTACGCGAATTCGACAGATCGGCCATTGCCTATATGCTGGAACTTGCAGCAAAATTTGCCGGACATAAAAATAAACTTACGACTAAATTCTCGCGTCTGGCTGATATAGCCAGGGAAGCTAACTACTGGGCTAAACTTGAACGCGCCAAAGTCATTTCCGCTAAACATGTAAAATTGTCCTATGAA
>Ga0182027_10000753_pt1 | contig 55161 bp, 47 predicted proteins | sample 712E1DmetaG_FD_121300 | JGI IMG/M metagenome (GOLD analysis project Ga0182027, IMG submission 121300) | Permafrost microbial communities from Stordalen Mire, Sweden - 712E1D metaG (Illumina Assembly) | ecosystem: Environmental > Terrestrial > Soil > Wetlands > Permafrost | place: Sweden...
GCGGCACCGATTTTGCCGAACTAATGCAAAAAGAAAAAACCAAGCTATTTAAAAATTTTAAACCTTAATTTCAATTCCGGCGTTCGCCGCCGGAGGTATCATCTCTTGACTGGAAAATACTAAATCCCGCCCTTTGATCATGGTTGGGGACGGGATTTTTGCATTTTTTTTTAATTACAACCTAAGGAGGCCAGACATTGGGCCTTTCCACTTCCGGCATAATTGCAGGCTGCGCAGGCTTGGGCTTTGTTTACAGTGGATCCCTTGCTTCCTACAGGATTTGGGATTGAGCTTTGCGGATTAGTCATATCTTTAAAATTTATCGAAGAAGGCGGCGTGAATTCAGAGGTATCGACAGTCCAATCTGAACAGTCATATTGATATTGGTGATTAGGGTCCAAATCTTGGCGCAGCTTGGTCCCGAGTGAAGATTGGGTGGAAGTGCTGTTTTGTTTGGCTGCAACTTTAACCCCTATTGTTGAATCATTTGTCCAAAGGTATGCTATCTTACCGTCACTGATCATACTAAATTTATTTACAGCGCCGTTTAAAGTATAGGTCGTATCCATGCGCACATTGCTGCCGTTTAAATAAACGGTAGCCTGGTTTTGTGTGTTATTGTCTGTATAAGTGACTGCGCACTTTTGGGGTTTGCCTTTAGCCATTATATCATTCAAAGTCTGCATGGATCCATTCCCCGGACTGGCTATCGGCTTGACATCAGCCTGTTGACTAAGGGTTCCAAGCTCGGAAGTGGGATGCGTGGGGGCCTTTTTACTGCCCATTGTAGCTATTAAAATTACAGCTACTACAATAACCACAGCGGCTACTGCTAAATATATCTTTTTTTTCATTTATTTTGCGATTAATTTTTACCAAAACCATTATATACTATTTTGTTCTTAGTTTGAAATAAAATATCCACAGGACAAATTTGTAATGCTTATTCGTGCGAATAAGCACTCAAGAATTTAAAGCTAAATAATAGCCGGGATAGTATAGACCGGTCTCGCGTTTTTGGATGTTGGTTAAATCCAGCGTCCCGTTTGGGCCGCCTGAATAAAAAGTAAAGCCTTTTGCCATGGCAACATGCAACGAAACCAAGCCGTCATAAACATTGGGATCTTGGGCATAAAAACCGGCCGCTTTGCCGCAGGCGTAGACCGAGGCTTCGTCAATGTCCTCTGCGGAGTCCACGCAGTTTTCAAATATCAGTCCTTTGCTTGTTAGTTGCCGGTAAATTTTCGAAAGAATATTTTCCGGACTGCCTATATAGTAAAAAATTTTGTTTTTTTTATCGTTTGGCCCAAAAAAAGGCTCCTGACCTGCAGTAAAATATTGTTTGCCGACAATTTTTTGCGTCCAGTTAAGCGCGGGAAAATGTTTAAATGTATATAGTAAGTTTTTACCGTCGTGTAATGAAACAATGACGCTAAATTGTTTGCCGCCTTTTGCGTAAATTGCCGTGCCGTCTATCGGATCAATTGCCAGATAAAAATTGCCCCGTTCATTAAATTGCTTTGCTTTTGGCGTATCTTCTTCTGCCAAAAGCCGGCAATTGATCAAATCAGTTTTGGCGATTTCACCAAGCAAAAATTCCTGCACGGCAAGATCCGCTTCCGTAACTATATCCGTGACGTGTAAGCCAGTGTTAAACTTGTTATGATGCTTTGCCGTAGCCTGCATCTCGCAGGCCAGCTCCCCCGCCTGCTTAAAAACTGGTTCAAGTTTTATTAGAGTTTCAGTTGGATCCATTTTTTTATATAAAAACTAAATCTGCATAAAAACCTGGTCGTGTTCACGCAGTTTTTTCTCGACCTTTATGCACACATAGTCGCCCGCATAGGCAAAATGCGCGCTCTCTTTGGAAACTTCCATTTCTTCTATAGTTTGAAAAAAATCGCCGTCAGGGTCTTTGAAGTGCAGGGTCTCGCCAATCACTATTTTGCTTGAAAGTTTTAAGCAGGCAATCCCCTTGTCGTCGTAATAACGAAATACTTCTCCGACCAGCTCTTCTTCGGGCATATAACTCACCCCTTTCTTCTATAGTATACACCTTTTTTAAAAAGTTGGCTTTTTATAAAAAAATCAGTCTTTTTCTGACATTTTATAAAAGTGTTTTTTATTCTAAAACAGCCATAAGCGGCTTGTGGTCGGAACCTTTTATACGCAACACTTTTGATTCTGCACCAGTAAATCCTTTTTGTAAGACATAATCACATCTTTGAAACAAGACCAATGTCGGAGAAATTACAGACATAGTATCCAGAAATTTATTATCAAGTTCCTGTAATATTCTTGTAGCTACTTTTTTTGCTTTCCACAATGGCCCAATAGTATTAAAATCGCCGCAAATAATTTCGCGGGATACCTGGGGTTTGCCTTTGAGCCGGCTCCAAATATATTGGATTTGTTTTAATCGATGTTTCATTCCGCCGGCATAATCCAAATGCGCATTGCAAACCCCTAAGGGCAAGCCTTGGAAATAAAAATTACAAACGAGTGCCCCGCGTTGGGAAATTTCCGGTTTGCTTGCCCCCGAAAACATTTTTAGCCAAGTCCCGAGTTCAATATTCGCCCTTGCGAATTTTTGAAAAACATAATCCCACCAGCTTAACTTTTGCAATAACGGTAAATATAATTTTTCAACGCTTTTTAACTCCAAAACAGACGTCTCCCACATTATACATAAGCCTAAAGCGGTGTAAGTAATATTTTTGGGTTGTAAAAAATATTCCGCCTGCCAATTTGGGCCAAGTACGGCTAAAATTTTGTCGCCTATAAAAGGATTATTGCCAGACTTTCTAACTTCCTGAAAGCAAAAAATATCCACTCCTTGCGTTGCCATTTCCACAATGCTCGCAAGCAAAATTTTCTCTTCGCGCCCGTAGTGGATGTTATAGGTTGCCAGTCTAATCATATTTGAGTGTTCGCCTATTCGCCAGCCTCGACTAGACGAGTCTAGGCGGGCGCGAATTAGAGAACGGTAGAATTATGTAATTAAATATAGCTTTTTAGTTTTTGAAATAAATCTTCAAATTTTAAATAGCCGGCTTTGGCGTTAAAATGGCCGGCGTTTGGGATAAAGGTCAAATCAATTCCGAGATATTTTGCCAGTCCTTCGCCGTTTACCAAAGATACGTATGGGTCATTATCAGATTGATATACAATAAAATTCTTGGCATTGAGCTTAACTTTTTCCCAGTCAAAATCAAAGCCGGCAAAACTTTTATCTTGTTCAAAATTTTTAATCCAGCCTACGCCAATTGGTGCACCGACAAAAACTGCAAGCTTAATGGGTTTTTCAAATTGCTCAAGCAGTTTAAGTAAAAATATCCCGCCCAAACTGTGGCCGATGATGATAGTATTTTCATTGACCTGATCTTTGTAAAGTTTAAAGACTTCCAGCCATTCCTGAAGCAATTGGCCTTCGGGTGTCGGAAACTGCGGAACTATTACTTTGCAGCCTTTTTCTTCCAGCTTTTGCTTCATCCACGGGAACCAGTTTTCTCCTGGATACCCGGCCGTGCCATGAAAAATAAAAACGTTTGGCTTCATAATTTAATAATAGCAAAAAATCTGCCTTTTGCCGACTTTTTGCTATTCGCCTATTCGCCAGCCTCGACTAGACGTCAAGTCTAGGCGGGCGCGAATTAGAGATAGATGTTTTTATTATTTGCTCAAAGGCTTCCATTGTTTGAATCTTGTCTAATTTTGATGTGTCAATAATTGGAGCCCCAAATTTTTCCGCTTGGCTTCGTAGAAACTTTAGCCAGTTTTTCATATCTTCGCTGGCTAGCCATGCCTGCTGGCGTTCGTCAGCAAGTCTTTTGGCCATAGACTCTTGGGCACAATCAATCAAAATAATTTGGTAGTTGGTAAAGTTTTGCTTTTCAAAACCTTGCTTTATAAATTCCAAATTGGCCTGCCCGTCCATAATGATCATTTCTTTGTCAGGGTAGTCGCCGACCATTTTGCCGACCCATTCGTAAGTTTTATTACGTTGCCAGTTTTCACCCGAACCATAAGCTTTAATCATTTCCTCTTTAGAAGGCACTCCAATAGAGTCAAACTTCAAAAATTCCCAAGCTGGTTTGCTTGAGTATTTTTCTTTTAGGTTTTGGAGCAAGGTTGTTTTTCCAACTCCCGAAGCCCCGGTAAGCCAAATAATCCGTTTGTTCATGGCTAAATTATACCAAAAAATCGGCCTTTTGCCGATTTGACAGGTTTATTTAACGGATTTTTAAAAACAAAACCGTTGCTTTTGTAGCGCTTGCCCTCTTCGGTGTAGTGGGCTGATTTTAGCTGTTTACACTATGCCATTCTCCTTTGGTAAATGAGCCAGTGGGCAACCGGCATCGTACCACTGGTCAATTGCGACCTTCAGTTTTAATTTCCTGTTCAGCAAGAATTGTAAATACTGCGGATTAATATTTTGATTTGTTCCTTGATTATAAAAGTTTAAGCCTCTCATGGCTTTTTTGATTTGAGCGGGTGTAAGCCTGCTGATTGCTTCAATCTGTTGGGCAAAAATTTCTTTTTTTTCTCGGGAATTTTTTAAATATTCCAGTAAGCCGCCGCTGCCGATGCACCAACCGGTATCATTAGGGTCCTTAATATCAAAGGCTTCTCCCCAGGCTCCTAAAGCTAAGTCAGGATTTGAGACAAACCCCGGGCCAGACCCGTGGTAATCTATGGAGATCAAATTTTTATTTTCGTCGACAAGATAGTCCCTGTCCTTGTTGTCGTAATTCCCTATCCAAAGGTTAAAGACAAAACTTTTTATAGCCTCGTCTTTGTTGGCAATATCGCTGGATTCAAAAGACGCAAAGCCGTTAGTTTTTAAGTAATCGGTTAGCGACTGTCCTTTAAACTCGCTTAAAAACACGTTCTGGCTGACTTTGTCGTGGGGTATGGAGGCAAAATCAAGCCCTGATATTTGCCTGTGATGTACAATCCTTGTTTTTAAAGTTTTTAGTCCGGCCAAGCCCGCCAAACGGAAGCCTAAAGTAGCGCGGTCGTCTAAATCACGAAAATCAACAGTACGAACATACGGTGCTCCGCGTTCGCTAAAATTTTCTAAATGGATTGGTAAGGCACGCGAAATCTTTCCTGCCCATTGCGAGCCGGTGAGCTTTCTTTTGGCTTTGATGTTTGTGCCATACGACTCCCCTGGCGCCAGAGGACTAAGATAATCGTAACCAAACAAGTGATTTTCAAGTTTCCCCATGCTTTAATTATACCAAAAAATCGGCCTTTTGCCGATTTTTAAAAATTTTATTTCTTTAGAACCAATGGCATCGGCTATTGCTAATAGCAATATATTTGCAGGATACCCATAGCAGCCCTCAGATCCCCATATTTTTGGATCCTTACGAAAATCAACACAATATTCTGAAACTGATAATAGTTCCGGTAATGATTCTTTTATCATTGATTTATGCGAATCGTGTATAGCCATAGTCAAAAAGTAGTTATTTTTTCAATACCGCTAGAAATGCTTCCTGCGGAATATCCACTTTCCCTATGCGTTTCATTCGTTTTTTGCCCTTTTTTTGCTTGTTTAGGAGCTTCATTTTGCGGGTAACGTCACCGCCATAAAGGTAGCCGGTAACGTCTTTGCGCAGGGCGGAAATGGTTTCGCGGGCAATGATTTTTCCGCCAATGGCGGCTTGGATAGAAACTTCAAACTGGTGTCTTGGTATTAGCTGTTTTAACTTTTCAACCAGCTGTTTTCCCTCGGTTGCCGCGGTAGAACGGTGCATAATTGCCGACAGCGCGACTACGGGCTCGCCGGCGACTAAAATATCCACTTTAACCAAATCCCCTATTCGTTCTTCAATTAGATCGTAGTTCAACGAAGCATAACCGCTGGACACGGATTTTAATTTGTCGTAAAAATCGGAAATAATATTTGCCAGCGGCATTTCAAAATTCATTTCCACCCTGTCTTTTCCCAAATATTTTATATCTTTGGAAATGGCGCGGCGCTGGGTGGCAATTTCCATAATCGGGCCAATGTAAGTTTGCGGCACTAAAATATTTACGGACATCCAAGGCTCGTAAAGCTCTTTGATTATTGACGGATCGGGAAATTCCGCCGGATTGTGGATGTATAAATCTTTTCCCGCGCTGGTAACAACATGGTAAGCCACGGAAGGCGCTGTTAAAATCAAATCCAAATTGTATTCGCGCGTCAGCCGCTCCTGTACAATATCCATATGCAAAAGCCCGAGGAAGCCGGTTCTAAAACCAAATCCAATCGATGGAATATTAATCGGCTCAAATTCCAGCGCCGCGTCGGAAAGTTTTAGCTTTGCCATAGCGTCGCGAAGTAGCGGGTAATCGTCCCCGCTGACCGGAAAAATTGTGGCATAGACCATAGGCTTTACGTGTTTGTAGCCCGGGAGCTGTTCTACATCGGTTTTTCGGTCAAACAGCGTGACAGTATCACCGACCCTGGCCTTGCTGACATCGCGCAAGCCCGTGACTATGTAGCCGACTTCGCCGGTTTTTATGCCGTCGGACTTTTCCATTTTGGGATGAAAGTAGCCGACTTCCAGGCTTTCAAACTGGGTTTGACTGCCGATGGCAAAAACTTTTTCACGGTTTTTAAGCTCGCCTTCAAAACAGCGGACAAAAATTACCACCCCGCGGTGGATGTCGTACATGGAATCAAAAATCAGGCCTCTAAAAGGCTTTTGCTCATTACCAACCGGCGGCGGGACTTTTTTGATTACTTCTTTTATAATGTCTTCCACACCTTCGCCGGTTTTGCCGGAAGCATATAAAATTTCATCATCGGTAAATCCGAAAACCGTTTTAAGCTCTTCTGCGGTTTGCTTTCGATCAGAGTTTGGAAGATCAATTTTGTTGACAACTGGGATTAAAACCAAATTATGCTCCAAGGCCAGATGGACATTGGCCAAGGTTTGCGCTTCTATGCCTTGCGTTGAATCTACGACCAAAATTGCACCCTCACAGCAGGCAAGGGATCGGCTTACTTCATACGAAAAGTCCACGTGGCCGGGGGTATCGATGAGGTTTAGGATGTAATTTGTAGCGGCATGCCTCGGCATGCCGTCATTGTTAGGCACGCCACGGCGTGCCTCTACATCGGACATTTGGTATTCCATCCTCACAGGCTGCAATTTAATCGTAATCCCCCGCTCCCGTTCCAAATCCATTTGGTCAAGCAACTGGTCCTTCATATCGCGCTTACTGACGGTGTGGGTAATTTCCAAAAGCCTATCGGCAAGAGTCGATTTACCATGATCAATGTGTGCGATTATACAAAAGTTCCTGATATTTTTCTGTTCAGCCATGCGTGTATTGTAGCGAAAATGGCGTATAAAATCAAAGGCCTTTGCGTTTTGCAAAGGTCTGTTTAAAATTTACAAAATTTATTGTGGAGGCTGAAAAATGTTAGGGTCAGCTCCAGGAACTATATTAACCCCGTGGTTGTCATCCTTATAAACATGATTCTTATCTTTGGAATACTCCTGATTTCCAATGACTACAAAAGTTGCGGGATCCGCACCGGTTATAATCTGGTTTAAATGGTAAACCTGGTTTTTATCTTTTGCGTAACACGTCTTCGGTATTTCTTGGAATGTTGCGCTATCGCTGCCTTCTAATTTGGTAAATTTTTCATAATCATAATAAGCGCCATTTTTGTCGGTAATATAGTTACAGTTATAATTGGTATTTACGGTTTTTGGGTCTACACCCGTAAGTAGCATTATCCCGATTTCTTGATACCAAACATGGGTAGCGTCACTAAAGTAACCTAGCCCAATGGAGTGGAAAGTCTTAGGATCGGCCCCGGGTAAAAGCTGATTATTTACATAAACATTGTTATTGTCGGTACTAAAGCTAGATACAGTCTTATTGTCATTTTGGACAGGAGAAAAAGTTGCCGGGTTTGCCCCTTGAACTATTTGACCATAGTTATAAACAAAATTTTTATCTTTAAGATAGTTACAACTTCCATTAACCGATTTTAAGGTGGGTATGTCAACTACTTGCCCGATTCCCAAATTGGTATTTACATAAATGCGGTTTTTGTCTACAAAATAGCAGTCATTAAACTTATGAAAAGTGGAAGTATCCGCTAAGGATACAATTTTTCCGTTATAATAAACATGTCGGCTATCTTTGGCGAACTGGTTATAAACTACAAACGAACTATCATTAGCGGCTAAGGCAGGTAAGCCATTATTTGCGCCCACGATGGCACTTAAATTACTATCAGCACTGGCCTCAGCATTAAAATAACGCGTGTTAACGAAGTATATGCTATTTTTATCTTCAAAATAGCCATAACCCAAATTTTTAAAAGTTGCGGCGTCAGCATTAGCTAAGGCTTGGCCCAACAAGTATACGTAATTCTTATCCTTAGCAAATCCATACGCATCGTTTTGCTGGCTTGATGACAAAGTTTGGAAGGTTTTAATATCAGCGCCCGTAACTTTTTTTGTGCTGTAACTGCATTCACCGGATTCAAAGCTTTGAGATGTGCATTTATCAATTACGTAAATAGACGAACCTTCGGTTGAATACCCGCCTCCCAAATCTTTCTTTGAATTTTGAAGTGAACTGCACCCAGCGGCTAATAAGGCAATTACCGGAAACGCAAATAAAATTTTTTTCATTATAATATCTTAATGGTAAATCCTTGAATCGTTATTTTGCAAAATCGGCAAGTCGGGATTTGCATTTAAGCTCGTGATATCGTAAGAATTTGCTTTAACTATATATTTTGCATTTCCACCGTTTTGTAAAAAGACATTCCAAGAAGGGATGAGGATTAAGCCTTGTTGGGTAGAATAGTAAACCGTCTTGCCGAATAAAAGCCAACTGCACCAAGGATGAACGGCTTTAGCAGTTGTTATGGAATAACCGGAAAAGGCGTAGTTTGATAAATCACCCTTTACTACATTTCGTAGCGAATAACCCAAGCCAACAAACGCCGCATAATTGGTAAACGAATCTTTATTTTTGCCGCAAATAAAATATATTGTGCCGTTGTCGTTAACCAAGCTGCCGGAAGGATATGGGTAAGTTACTGGAGAAGCAGGCGGAGGATTGATAACCGGTGGAGTAGTGGTTGCAGGGCCGGTCGGTGGCGGGATTGGATTGTTTCCGGCATAAGATAAAGTATTAGCGGTTTGCCAGTCGCTGTTTACTTGCGCTTTCGGGTCTATGACGACTTGGTCGGATAAGCTCTTGCCATTATTCTGGAATGTGTTGCTTTTAATGGTAATATTTTTAGCCGCACCGATAATTCGAACCCCGTATAAATTATTGGAACTGGTATTATTTTCCATATCCCAGTTGGTGCTCCAATTCGTCGGGTGCGTGCCTATTACGGCATCATAATCATAAATTTGAATTCCATCAGCGGCATTGTTGGTCACCGTATTACCGGTAAGTGTACCCCCTTGTATGTAGTTAATACCTATAGCGGCCCAGCCGCTACCGGAAATCGTATTGCCGTCGACTATATAATTTTTGTCGCCGCCTGTCGCATCAAAGCCGCCTAGTGCTAAGCCGTTGCGTTCGCTGTTTTGAATAACGTTATTGCGAATTTCCGTTCCGTTGCTGCCAAAAGTTGACCACACCGCCTCCGTATCTCCGACCATACGATTATTTATGGCTTTATTTCCCGTCCCACCGGAGATATCAACGCCGGAACCGCCCGCCTGATCGGTACCGTCGTCGTGAAGGTAGCAATTTTGAACAAGGTCGTAGCTATTCTGCCAGAAGCCGATGCCGGTTTCTATAGCGTTCCGCACTTCACAATTTTGTATGGTAATATGGCTGCGGTAAGATTCACTTACTATTAGACCATCCACTACATCGTTGCTAATATTTGGATAGCCTCCTGTATCATTACGCTGTGATTTATTCCCATCGGCAACTATGCTGTCAATGGTTTCGTTGTCTCCGGTTATAGACAAAACCCTCATTTTTTTATGGGGCATAAGCTCGAGTACAGTTGAGGTACCGTCGCCTTTTAGGGTTACGTTGCTGGTTTTTAACCATAAGGCAGTCTGAATGGCAAAAAGATTATAGGATGGTGACCCGGCACTTGTGCCCAACATGTAAGTTCCGGCAGGGATATAAACAGTTGAACCGCTACTGGCCTTGTTTATAGCCGATTGAATTGTCGGAGCGTCATCTGTAATGCCGTCGCCTTTGGCGCCGTAATCTTTCACGTTAATTGTTGCGGAGTTTGATGATTGGGCGGTGCAGGTAAAGCCGCCAAAAGTCGCCGCGCTGGAACTGGCTATGGCGCTTACGTAACTTTGTACCCACCAAATGTAATTTTTCCCGGTTGTCACCGGGGCACTGTAAGAAGTTTGAGTAACATGATCGGCCATTAAATCCGTAGTCCCCGGAACATACCAGCTCCATTGGGCAGTGCTGCTGCTGTCGTTGGATGTGTCGTTTAGCCTAAGTAAATAAAAATCGGCACCGGTTACCGTGTTCCAAGCTAAAGTGACTTGATTTCCTTGAGTGTTGCATTGATAGCTTAAGCCTGTTGGGGCAGCCGGGGGCGTGGCGGCTTGTGTTGCATTACAGGTAAACGAACCGAATGTCGGATTGCTGGCGCTTGAACTCGCGCTGACATAACTATGCACCCACCAAGAATAACTGTGTCCGGGAATGACAGGGACAGTATACGTTGTCTGGGTTGCATGGTCGTTATTTATATCAGTAGTCCCTGAGTTATACCAGCTCCATTGGGTAGTGCTGGCACTATCATCGGAAGTATCGTTCAATCTTAGTAAATAAAAATCAGCGCCGGTAACCGCACTCCAAGATATAGTTACCTGATTTCCTGCCGCATTGCATTGGTTTTGCAATCCGGTTGGGCTTGTTATAGCAGTTGTGCTGTCGCCCAAAACTTTACCGCTTTGCGCGGCTACGAGTTCATCGTAGGTTAAGGCTCTGGAGCGAAAAGGAGCAAACGAAAAAACCATTGTTAAAAGTAGTAGGCTTATTAAACTTTTTCTCAAATTTTTCATAAGCTTTTTTTGATTTATTTCGCTTTTATTTTAGCACTTTTCCTCTTATTTGGGAAAATTTGTTAAAAAACCTTTCCTATTATGCCTAAAATCCTTCTTGTCTGTTTAATGCCAATTTTATAAGACACTACCAAAAACGCCAACAGGGCAACGGTCACGGCCAGGCCGGATTGGATGACAATTCCCAAGGTGGTGCGGGTGTTAACCAAAGGTGCGAAAGCGTAAATTGCGCCGTAGCCTACAAGACCCATTATAATGCTGCAGAACAAAATTTTGACCAGGAACTTCCCCACCTCGCTGTCAAAATCCGTCAAAGAGACACTGCTTTTATGCAAATACCAGCGCAAAAATAAAAACATAAGCAGGGCGTCAAGCGTACAGGCAATTACAAAACCGCTGGCAATGCCAACAAGACCGAAGTGCTTTCCCAAAACGTAAGCTAAAATTATGTCCACGATTATGGAGCATAAGTTGACTAAAACAGGGATAATGGTATTTTGGCGCGAATAAAAACTCCGGCTAAATAAAGGCGAAAGGCTCTGGCCGACAAGCGAAAAAGTTAAGATGCCGAAAGTCGTAAACATTAATACAGTGTCGTTCCAGTTAAATTTTCCGTGGCCGTAAATAATGCGGACAATATAGGCGCGGAAAATAAGCATTAAAATCATTATCGGAATAATAAAAAATAAAACCATCATTACGTTGTCGGCCAAAGTTTTTACAAAAGCTTTGTTGTCGCCCTTGGCGTAATGTTCTGAAAGCAGCGGGAAAGAAGCGGCCGATATGGAAAGCGCGAAAACCCCCAAAGGCGCGGCCTGTAAATTGTTGGCCAGATTAAAAATGGTTACCGAGCCGGCAGCCAAAATGGAGCCGACTGTCGTGCCCACAATTAAACTGATTTGGGAAATATCCATACCGATTATTCTTGGAATAAAAAGTTTGGCGATTTTTTTTAGAGTCGGCTCGTGCCAATCAATTACGGCTTTAAACCGCCAGCCAAAACGGACGGCTTCGGGAATTTGAACCAGCATATGGCAAAGCGCGCCCAAAATTACGCCGTAACCCAAACCTATTAAGCCGAAACGCGGGTAAAAAAAGAACAAACCAAAAATAATGCCCAAATTGTACATTATTGGCGCGATGCTTAACATCAGGAATTTTTTGCTCGCGGTCAAAAAACTTGTAAAAATATTGGAAGCGGTAAAAATAATTGGCGAGAGTAAAAACAATCTCATTAACTGGATTGTCCGCGCAAGTTTATCTCCGGAGAATCCCGGAACCAGGGCTTTTGTCAGCGGGGCGGAAAAAATAAGCAGGATTAGACAGATAACCGCCATGCCGGACACCGAAATATTTAAAACGGAACTGGAAATGCGGTTGGCTTTGTCTTTGTCTTTTAAAATCCATTCGGTAAAAACCGGTATAAGTGCTACAGATAGCGTGCCCAATATCAGCAAATTAAAAACAAAATCCGGAATGCGGAAAGCCGAGTAATAAATATCCAAGCTGTCGCCCACTCCGATTTTTCCGGCCAAAAGCGGATCTCGCACCAGCCCGACCAATTTTGAAAGCAACGTAAAAAAGCCCACAATAATTGCGGCTTTGGAAACACTAAAATTCTGTTCTAAGTTTTTGAGTTTGTTAAACATCAAATTTTCTACTAAATACTAAAAGGTACTAAATATACTAAATACTAAACTAGCTAACTTCCGTTTCGTATTTCGTACTTTTACTATACTTTAGTATTTAGTAGAGATTATCGTTTAGACATAACTAAGCCGAAAAAGTAATCTTTATCCAACATTATATCAGAATTCAGACTGTCCGTGTTAAGAGTTTGCGTGTCAAAATTTTTCCAGGCGATTTGCCGTCCGGCAAAATTAAAAGTCCAATTAAAATCCGAATTTACGCTTCCAATTTGCTTTTGCAACAACAAGCTGTATTTATCCACGTCGCTCAATTTAAAAGGCAGTTGATAGACGAGTTTAACCGTGCGGGTTTGGCCGCCGGTTAAATTTAACCAGTTGCCAAAAAAAGTTTTGCCGCTTTCCTGGCCAATATAAGTTCCGCTGACCACGTCTTTTACGGAATTTTTCTCCCAATTGTAAACATCCGGGTCAATTTTGTAATTTTCACCCGGAGGATAATCCAAAGTCACATAGTCAAACCCGATGTTGCTAATAAGCTTGCTTCCCAAAGGCACGTAAATCCTCAAAAAGCTATTATTAAAAGTATCCGGCAAAATCGGCAGCTTGTTGGTCCTGGTTATATCAAGCTCGTTGATTATTGAGCCGTCGCTTTGCACGGTGCTGGTTAAGTTTATTTGTTGGTCAACGTCAAGGTCGGTTTTAGTGGCGCCGAGGTTGCTGGAAACCACGGATACATAATCGCGGTCGGTATTATTTACCGAGCCGGTCCAGTTAAACTGTTTAAGCTGGTTTTCAAGGTTTGTGTCGCGCGAGTAAATAACAATTTGTTTGTTGTTTAAATTGTCCTGCAGGCTTTGGATAATTTGAGGCCATGATGATGCCGGGCTCTGGCTGATTTTTTGCAGGAGCAAGGGAACCAAATCGGCCAAAATTTGTTTGGGAGAGTTGGTGGGTAAAAGGTTGCTCATAGTGGTTACCGCCTGGGTTTCTTCCACAAAATTGTCGGACGTTAAAGTTACGCCGTAATCGGGAAGCGCTACGGGTCCGGTAATTTTCAGCCAGTCAACAATTAAGTTCGGAGTTATGGCAATAACCAAATCAGGAGTTTCGCCGCCTTCCATTTCGTAAAAATTGCTGACTTTGGATGCCGACATCGGAAAATCCGCGAACCAGTTGGCATCCCTCATATACCAAGCGGGGCTGACTTTTAGTACCGGGGTAGGCGGTTGGATATTTTGCTCAAGCTGGTTATCCAGGTCATAAATACTGCTCACGTTGATTTTGCTTATTTTCCCGTCGTTAATTTTTAAATTGCCGTAAGTTCCAATAAACCCGCCGCCAGCCCGAAGCTCGTTGTTGTTTTCAAAAAGCACAAGGACATTTTTATCCCCTTCCAATAAATTTTTGGCAAGATCGAAAACCGAAGTAAAATTATTGAGGGTAAGCTGGGCGATTTGAAGTTTGGTTTTTAGGTCGGCAAAGCTTTCCCGGCTTGCGGCGGGCAAAAAATTTGGATTTACGTTATTGACAAGGGTGCCTGCACGGGAAATTTTGTCCGAAATGCCGTTTATTTGGGAATTTATGGCATCTAAAACCCGCCCTGCGGGCTCGTTTATGGCCGTTATGCCGCCCGGACCGATTTGGAGCAATTTAACCTGGCTTTGCAGCGTGGTAAAGTCGACTCCGGCCGAAGAAACCAGGGCCGCAGCCTCAAGCAAGCCGTCCGCAGTTTGCTTTTGCGGCAAAATAGACATCAGTTGGTTGAGCATCTGGCCAGATGAAGCCAGTTCGTTCTGACCTTGGGTAAAAGCCTGGAAAGCCAGGGTGAAACGGTTATCGGCGGCGGTAAAATCCTGGGAAGCCAAATCGTCTTTGGCTTGCGACAGGTATTGGTTGCCTAAAGAAGCTGTTTGTGTAACCTCGTCTTTTATTTGTAGTCCCATGGCTATTAAATGCAAAGATACAATGGCGCCGTAGCCAAGGGCGGAAACGCACAGGAATAAAAGTAGCGCCCGCGCGAAGTTTTTTTGGGATAAAAGTTTTAAACGCTCGGGAAAAGTTTTTTTTGTATTTTTTAAATCTTGTTTTAGCGCTTCATAAGCTTTAAGCGGCCGGGTTACCAGCAAATTGCCGATGTTATAGCAAAAAACAAGTGTAATTTTTTTTAAAAAATTAAAGACCGCCAAAACTGCCAGGCCGACAGAATAAAGAATGCCAAAAATTAAACCCGTAGATTTGGCCAAAAATTTCTCTTGCCGCGGTTTGTTTTTTGCATCTACAGTCAAAAATTTTCGATGATGGATGTAAAGCCTGAATTTTGAGGTTTTTGTCATTTTTAGTAGGCATTAAGCTCTGGCTAACTTATGTCCGCTTCTTGAAATGTTAAGTAAAATCCCGATGGCGGCCAAATTAGCAATTAACGCTGTGCTCCCGTAGCTAAAAAAAGGCAAAGGGATTCCGGTCAACGGCAATAAATTTAATATAGCCGCGATGTTGATTAAAGCTTGAAGGGTGATCCACGAAGTAATGCCTAAAGCCGCCATTTTGCCAAAAGTGTCCGGCGCGTTTCTGGCAATTTGAAAACCTTTTAGGGCAAAGAGGGCAAACAGTATTAAAGCGGCCAGCACCCGAAAAAAACCCAACTCTTCGGCGAAAACCGCGAAAACAGAATCATTTAAAACAGCCGGCAGATAATTGTGTTTTTGCCGGGAAAGGCCGTAGCCAAAGCCCCATAAGCCGCCGGAGCCGATGGCCAACAGAGCCTGATTAATTTGGTAGCTGATGCCTTTTGGGTCTAAGGCGGGGTTAAGGAAAGTTGCCAGGCGTTTTACGCGGTAAGGCTCTGTTTTAATAAACGCGTAGAGCAACAAAACTGCGCCGACAAAACTGTAAAAGAAATATTTCCAATTTATTCCCGCGGCAAACAGGATAAAAAACGAGACCAGCAACAAAACCAGCATTGTGCCAAAATCAGGCTGCCACAAAATTAACGCTCCGAACAGTGCGATAATGCACAAAGTCGGCAAAATGCCGTAATAAAAATCATTTAGCGTCCCGCGCTTTTTTTCCACCCAGCTGGCCAAATACAAAATTATAACCAGCTTGGCCAGCTCGGCAGGCTGAAAGGTAACCGGCCCCAGCCGCACCCATCTGGCCGCTCCGCCGGAGGCAAGCCCGAGGCCGGGAATTTTTACCAATAGCAATAAAAATAAAGACAAAAAAATCAAATATGGCAAGTATTTTTGCCAGACATGGTAGTCTATTTTACAGCAGATATACATGGCGATAAGGCCTAAAAGCGCGCCATACAACACCTGGTGGATAATATAGTAACTTGCATTCCCGAAATCGGCGAAAGATTGGACCGTGGAAGCGGAGTAAAGCACGGCCAAGCCATAGACTAACAAGCCAAGGGTGATAAATAGTAAAGTGTGGTCAATTTTTAAATTTGATTTTTTCATCGGGCTGCCTGAAATTCTAAAAACTTTTTACCGCTTCCTTAAATTGGTTTCCCCTGTCGATGTAGCTTTGAAACATATCAAAACTGGCGCAGGCCGGTGAAAGCAAAACAACATCCCCGGCCGAAGCCACTGTTTTAATTTGGCTAAAAATTTCCGCCATATTTTTTGCCCCCTCAAAAATTTTCCCTTTGAACCCTTTTGCGCTGTTTACGGCGTCTTTAATTCTCCCCGCCTCCTTGCCAATTAGGATTAAAGCTTTAATATTTTTCGCTCTTGCCAGCGCCTTTCCGAGTTCCTTAAAGCCGGAATTTTTGGATGACCCCCCTAATATTACAACCAACGGCTCGTTAAAGCTTTCAACGGCGGCGATGCAGGTTTCCGGGGTGGTGGAAAAGGAGTCGTTAAAAAATTTTATGCCCTGTTTTTCAGCAACAAATTCCAACCGGTGTTCCAGGCCCTTAAATTTTTTTAAAACGGTTTTTATCGACTGCGCGGAACAGCCGGCGGCTAAAGCCGCCAAAATTGCCGCGCAAACATTTTCAAGATTGTGCCGGCCTCTTAGCCGGAGCTGGCTGGCCGGAAACCGGAAATCGGAGTTTGTTGTAAAAATGGTTTCATTTTTTACAAAACAGCCGTCCGTCACGGGCTTAATACGGCTAAAAAATAACTTTTTGCCTTTGCCGAACGAACCTATGGATTTTGATGCAGGGAAATCCCGGTTGATAATCGCAATGTCGCCTTTTTGTTGGAATTTTACAACGGCGGTTTTGGCTTCATGATATTCTTTAATGGTTTTGTGGTAATCCAAATGCTCTCCGGTGACCATTAAGACCACCCCGATATGCGGGCTTTGGGTCAAATCCTGCAGTTGGAAACTTGAAAGCTCATAAACCACCCAATCATCAGCGCTTAAATCGTCAAGAATCTCCAGAGGCTGGACTTTGCCGATGTTGCCGGTTAAATAGAATTTGGTTTTTAACCTGCGGCTGTTTGTCCGGAGTATCTCATAAATTAGGCTTGCAGTCGTGCCTTTGCCTTTGGTGCCGGTAATTCCGATAATCTTGGCAGGACAATGTTCAAAAAACCATTTGGTTTGGGAGGTAATAATCGCCGTACCCGGTAAACTGCTTTTAATCGCTGACAACTTGATTCCTGGGCTCCGGAAAACTACATCAAACCCCGCCAACTCTTTAAATGCATCCTCACCAAAAATAAAATTCAGTCCGAGCGGCTTAATATACTCCCGATCTTCTTGAGGCCACTGCCCCCAGGGTTTTTGGTCAAACAATGTGGGTTTAACCCCATGCTTTAATAAATAAGCCGCCGTGGCTTTGCCTTCCACGCCAAACCCTAAAACAGCCACAAGTTTTTGTTTCAAATCTTGCAAATCCATAACTTATTTTACCATATTTGCCTGCAAAAAACAAAACCGGCCCAAATTTACTTGAGCCGATTATGCAAGGCAAAAATTAGATAGATTACCAGCTTCCGCCGCCGCCTCCGCCGAAGCCGCCGCCGGAAAACCCGCCCGAAAACCCGCTTCCGCCGCCGCTTGCCGAACTGCGCGGCGTGCTGGCCAGGCTGGAGCTGGAGGCGCTATGAAAATTATTCAATGAATTGACAAAAGCCAGTGTGGTAAAAGTTCCATAGCGGTCGTTATACCAGGAGGGCGGCGAGGTATAAATGCCTTCAAACTGTTTGGCCCACTGGTTTTCCACGCCGAGCGCAATGGCATACGGCAAAAGTTGTTCAAACCGCTCCGGGGTTTTTTCCGGTGCATCGTGGAATTCCAAACGGTCTTTTTCCGCAACATTCAAATACAGTTTCAGCCCTAAAATTTGTTTTGCGAGTTGTGCGCCTGCCAAGGTCCGGCTGGGCATTGCCAGCCCAAACAGCAAAATTATAAGGGCCGTTATGGCAAGACTCAAAAACCCGACAAAACCCAAAACGGCCGAGCTAAAAATGCCGCCCATTCCTACGAAGCCCGCCAGAACGATAAACGCAACTTTAATCAACATTGGGTCCGAGGTAAGGTATTTTTGGCTGATTAAAGATTTGGTAATTTGGCTTTTAGCAGAGTTTAAAGCCGTGTAAAAGTGGTTTTTTAAACCCGAAAGCAAAACGCTGCCTTCGTCTTTGGGCTCGCCGTCTTTTAATGAGGCCGAGCAGTCAAATAAACCGTTCAGTAAAGTCTGCTGGAAATCTTTGAGGCTGCTGTCCGAAGCTTTTAACTTTTGGAATTGGTAATCTTTGTCCAGGCGGTTAATTTTTATGTAGCCGGTTACCGCCAACTGGATAAGTTCCGCCGTTATGCCGCGTGAAGGTTCGGAAAATTTAAGCAGTTCTAAAGCTTGCGCGGGCGAAAGCGATGCCGGAGCTTCGTACTGGGCCACAACTACGCTGGAAACCTTTGGATCGCGTCCTTTAAACCACCACAGTAGAAACATGCCCAAGAAAGTCAAAATCGGTACTATCACTATCCAGTTATCTTGGGCTATTTGCAGAAAATTTTGCCAGGCAGTGGGTGGGACAACCAGGCCTTTGGGAAAGCCGAGGACAATTGTCAAACCCTCGTTTGGATTTAAATTGCTTTGGGCGAAGCTTCCGCCGTTGGCCGAGGCCTCCGCTGCCTTGCAGGGATTTGTACTGCCCGAGGGTCCGGCAAAACATTGGACGTTTATAGAGCTTTGTGCGGTTTGCCCGGGTAATCGGACCGTGGATTGGACGCTTGCTATGGGCACGCTCCACTCGTTACCGGTAACGTTCCAGTAAAATTCATCGTGGTCGCCCAAAAAACTAACCACGCGGCTTATAGAGTAATTTATGACGTAGGTTTTTTCGCCGCTGACCGTAGCGTTAGGGTCGCCGATTTTTACGACAAAATCATTGCCCGAATAATAATCGGTAAACTGATAGGCCTGACCGTTGCCGTCAACTACGGAAACTTGGGAAATTTTAGTGCTTAACTTTCCGAAGGAGTTGTTAAAGATTACCGGGATATTGCGGTAAATCCCGTGTTTTTGCTGATTGCCAAATTCGTATACAATGGTTTCCGAAACCTTTGCCGAGTCGTCGCTCTGCAGCGAAATGTCGGCTTTAAAGCTGCTTACCTGTTCAGTCGAAGTGGAATCTTGTGCTTTGGATACTAAAGGAATAAACAGCAGGCAAAAAAAGAGGACCAAAAATTTATTATAATATTTCATAATGTTTAACAGTTAGAACTTCCGCATTGAGCCAATTTCAAGGCATTTTGTGAGGATTTTATGAGGCGTACTTAATGTACGGCGAATAAAACCGCAGCAAAATAACGAAGAAATTGGCCAAAGCCGCTTTTGAGGATCCGGCTCCGCCGGTTCTAAAAGCGGCGGTGCGGAAGTTCTAATAACCTAATTTTTCCTTAAAGCATATCCCGGCAATTGGCCGGTGAGTTTGCCTTCGGCCAGCGCGGCTTTGCCGTTAACAAAAACATATTCTATCCCTTCGCTCAAAAGATAGGGGTTTTCGTAGGTGGCTTTGTCAATAATTTTTTGCGGGTCAAAAATAATCAAGTCCGCAAAGTTGCCGATTTTTATTTCTCCGCGCTTTTTCAGCCCCATTTTTTTTGCCGGTCCCGAGGTCAATTTTTTTATGGCGGTTTCCATCGACAAACTGCCGCTTTTTTGGACATTGGCCAAAAATTTAGTCGCGCTTCCAAAAGATCTAGGATGGACGAGGCCTCCGCCTTGGGGCGAATTGCTGAATCCGGCGCCATCGGTGCTTATAAACGACAACGGATGGAGGGTTAATTGCTCTACCTGGGACATATCCAGATTTTTTTCAAAAACCAAAACTTCGCCGCCGCCGTTCTGGATTAAATGCAAGACGGCTTGTTCGCTGGAGCACTCCAGATTTTTGGCGATTTGTCCGATGGTTTTTCCGGCAAAGTTCAGCCGGCTGGCTGTGGATGCAACGCGCACTTCCGAAAATTTAACGCCCAGGTTATTCAAGTACATTAAAATTTTATTTTTTTGCACCGGGTCGGCAAAATGCTTAAGCATAATCGTGCGGCCGCCCTCTATTGCCCATTTCGGCAAATAACTGTAAAGCGGCTGCCACATAATGTCGTAAGGGTATAAATCAAAATGCACCTGCGTACCCTGCATGTAGGCAGTATCAATTAAATTGAGGACTTCGGGGAATTTTTCCCAATTTTGCTGGTTGCGGACTTTAAGGTGGGAAATTTTCAAATTTACTTCCGTGTTTTTGGCAATATCCAGGGCTTCGTCCAAGGCTTCAATGATTTCACCGCCTTCGCTGCGCAAATGGATGGAAAAAAGCCCGTCGTAACTTTTAACAATTTTTGCCAGCTCAAAAAGTTCCAGTTCGCTGATAATAATTTCGTGGGCGTAGGACAAGCCGCTGGACAGCCCAAACGCTCCGGCTTCCAGGCTTTCGCTAAGCGCGTTTTTTAAAGAGGCCAATTCTCGGTTAGCCAGGCTTCTTATTTGGTCTCCGACTATTGCCCTTCTCAAGGTTGAATAGCCTACCAAGCTGGCGATGTTGCAGGCAAAGCGCTTTCTGGAAAGCTCCTCTATAAACTCGCTGTAAGAAACCCAATTAACATTTATGCCTTCCAGGTTGTGCCATTTTTGCAAGGAGTATAAAGCCTCATGCGTCAATAGGGGCGCCAAACTGGCGCCGCAGTTTCCGACCAAGATTGTAGTGTAACCTTGGCTTATTAAACTGTGCAGTTGGGGGTTGTCAAAAATTTGCCAATAGCTGTCGCTGTGGTTTTGTAAATCCACAAAGCCCGGTGATAAAATTTTACCCTTTGCGTCAATTACGGACTCCGCGCCCGAATCTATTTTTGGCGCAACATTGGCAATTTCATCGCCCTGCACGGCTACGTCTCCGATTATCCCCGGATTGCCGGCCCCATCGATTACATTTGCGTTTTTTATTAAAAGGCTATACATAGTTGTGTAATAAGTTTTAAGGCATAGCGGCCGGTAAAGTAAACGGTTATTAGTTGTAGGGCGCTGCAGCCAATATGGCTTTAAGTATGAGGTTATAGGTCACCAAGACCTTAAAACTAACTACTACACAGGCCGCCACAACCAATAACTTATTACCAATTTAAGGTTGCCGACGTCTGTTAGTAAAATTATCCCAAGCTTCGGCAGGTTTAAAAATTTGTCGGGCTATAATATCGTAACGATTAATTAAAATGTTACACAGTTCTGGTTCAATTTGATAAATATCTTTAACTTGCTCCAGGCTAACAATAGTTTCGTTAACCTCTGCCATCGCGTCGTCTAAATATTTTTGAAATCCGGCTTTCTGATGTTTTTTTGCAAAACCTTCGGCAATCAATCTAGGCGGTGCTTTTGACGATCTTGATAACTGGTCCCTTAAATCGAACTTTTCTGATTGAGGTAGTTTTGGCAAAATAACCCTTGCAATCTCAAGCATACAGGAATAAGAACTTTGATAAACATCCAAATCCCTAAATCCTCTAATTGGTTTTTTGTTTTCCATACGACTTATTACTTACTACTGTACTGGCCGCTTTGCCCTACAACATATTTACTCAACCCAAAAAATATATTATCACCCCAATAAGGCTCGTGACCGCGGCGATTATCCAAAAACGCATTGTTATCTTTGCTTCCGGCCAGCCCGAAGCTTCCAAATGGTGGTGGAGCGGCGCTGACAAAAACACTTTCTTTTTTAAAAATTTTTTGGAAAAAAGCTGGATAATGGTTGAAACGGCTTCCAGTAAAAAGACAAAACCTACAATCGGCAGAATTAAAACCGAATTGGTCAAAAACGCGACAATGGCAAGCAAAACCCCCAGCCCCATGGATCCGGTATCGCCCATAATAAACCTTGCCGGGAAAACATTAAACCATAAAAAGGCCAACAGGCTGCCGCAAATTACGCCGATAAAAGTTGCTAAGTCGTGCTTGCCCTGCAAAAAAGCAATGAGGCCAAAAGCGAAAAAGGCAATCATCAGGCTGCCGCCGGCTAGCCCGTCTAAACCATCCGTCTGGTTGACGGAAAAGCTTGTGGCAATAACCACAACAATAAAAAACGGCAAGAACAGCCAACCCAAATGCAGATTGCCGGCAAAGGGAACGTAGACGTAATTAAAGCCAAGTTTGAAATAAAACCACCAGGCGCCGATAGCCGCGACAATGGAATACAAAATAAGCTTGAACCTAAATCGTAAGCCCATGCCATTAGGGCCGCGCCGGTGAATGTCCAGCCAGTCGTCAACTAGCCCGACTAACGACGCCCCAAGCAGCGCCCCCAAAGGCAAAAGGGTTTCTTTTCGGGAATAAAAATCAAAATCATTGAAAATATCAACATGGGCAACCCGGTCGAAAAACCAAAACACAAGCATTAAAATGCCGAGTGTACCCCAAACCAAGATGCCGCCCATGGTTGGCGTGCCGGCCTTGTGCTTATGCATTTCCGTAAACAGCGGCGTGCTGCCGTCGTTGCGGATTTGCTTGCCGAGCTTATTTTTGTATAAAAATTTGGTAAAGAGCGGGGTAACCGCCAAAGCAAAAATAAAAGCTAAAGAGGTCAAAGCAAAAATTTTAGTCAACACCAAATGGCCCATCATATTGCATTTATCCAGCACTTATTTATTAAAACCTCATTTTAAGATGACTTCAAACTGTAAATTGTTGTTAAAATCCACACTACGACAAGACTTTTTAAATAAGTGCTGGATTTATTGTACCATAAAAAGTGATTTTTAGAAAATCGGCTTGCAAACAATGGGCATCATTGCGCTGCGCAATGATGCCCATTGTTATATGGTAATAAAAGCTCCTTATTATTCCCAAGCAAAGTTTGATTCAACCGCCGCCTTAAGCTTAAGCGTATCATCCTCGCGATTTTGGCTGTCTAAAACCAAAATTACTATTTGGTGATCGCCAATGTTGATTTTGGTAGCCATAGCTCCATTGGCTTCGTCGGTAAAGCCTGTTTTTATAGCTTGAATGTCGGGATAATCTTTTATTAGGCTATTGGTAGCAATTGTAAAATAAGTTTTGCCTTTGGTTCCCGTAAATGTATAATCGGTCCTGCGGCCTAAGTCAGTAAACGCCGATAGTTGCTGGGTAGCTGTTATGAGTAGTTTTAAATCTTCGGCCGTAGAATAATTGCCGCTGCTGTCAAAACCCATTGGATTGCTAAAACTGCTGTTTTGCATCCCTAAGGCGGCGGCCTGCCGGTTCATCAGTTCAACAAAATCATTGCCCGATGAACGCGATGTAAATTCCGCCAAGGCCTTTGCCGCGTCGTTGCATGACCCGATGAGCATGGAATTAAAAATATCCAAAGCTCTAACTTCGTCTCCCGCAGCAAGCCCTAAATTGGGTTTAACATTTAATGTATCCTTGCCCGAAATTTTAAACGCCTGATTTAAATTGGAATTATTGTAAGCCGTCAGTGCCGTAATCAGTTTGGTTAAGCTAGCAATGGCCAGCTTTTGGGTGGGATTTTTTCCCAAAAGTTCCTGGCCGCTGTTTAAATCAAAAACTAAAAAACTTTGCGCGCCTACGGCGGAAAGGTCCGGGTTTTTTATTTGGCTAATGGCCTTTGTTGTTCCTTCGCCGTTACCTCTGATAAAATCCGGGGTGTTGGCACTGGCTCCTAAAACCTTTGGCAAAACAGCATCGTTTTTGGAGGTATCCTGAGAATACAAAAACGCCGCTGTTTGGGCTAAAACAATCAACAAAATTAAAATTAGCCAAAAGGGCAAAATTTTTACCCAGCACCACTTTTTGGTGAATAATGAAACGGTCCGGTTTAAAATCTTATTTTTATTTTTTTGCATTATGTTTTAAAAAGTAAAAAAAAGTGGTGCTGGGTTTGTTTTTGTGTCCATTTTTGAAAAATTTACTGTTTCTAACGTTATTATAGCTTATTGACAGAAAGTCTCTCTGTGGATAAAATGAATAAGCGTTTATAAGTAACTGATACTCAATATATGTCGGAAATAAAGATTGACGAAAACAATTTTGATAAAGAAGTCCTTAAATCCGATTTGCCGGTAATGGTTGATTTTTGGGCGGTTTGGTGCGGTCCTTGCAAGGTTTTAAGCCCAATTGTGGAAGAGTTGGCCAGAGAATACGAAGGCAAGCTTAAGGTCGGCAAAGTGAACGTGGATGAGAATAACGCTTTAGCGGCAAAATACGGCGTAATGAGCATTCCGACGCTAAAGTTTTTTAAAGGCGGCAAGCTTGTGGGCGAAATGATAGGTGCCGCTCCCAAAGCCACCTTGGAAGCGGAAATAAAAAAGCATATTTAGATTTAGTAAAATCCCTCCCGATATCGGGAGGGATTTTTATAATTGGTGTGATTCGCCCGGGTTTAAAACTTTTTTTTGAATTGTTGCCGGCTCGAGTACGGGTTCGGGCTTTGGCGTTTGAGCAACAATTTGTGGACGAGAATCCAATATTTGAGTCACCGTCTCGCTGGTTTTTTTGTTTGACTGGTTTATTTTTTCCTGGTGGATGCTGGCCACGGTGTTCCAAATGGGATTTTCTTTTTTTTGCTGATTGCGGCTGTGGCCGTGCTGTTGATTATGCCCTTGCCCTTTATCTGACAATCTGGGCTGATTATGATGGCGGCGATCGGAACGGTCTTTTTGCTGATGCGGCCTTTCCCCGCTCCTAAAATCCGGATTTCTTTTTTCAACGGCTTGTTTTGGCGTTACTGATATGTTTGCCTGCTGGGAAAGTTTTTGGGGCTCCGAAACTTTTTGAGGCTCTGTTTCAATTTTCTGTTCCGGTTTTTTTTCAACTTGAGATTGCCGGATTTCGGGCATCTCCTGTTTTTGTTCGGGCGATGCGGTAGGCTGCTGTTCCTCATTGCCTATCAGCAAAGCCGACTCCTGGTGGTATTCCGCGCCCATCCAGCGGGAAATTTTTTCCTCCACTTCGGCAGCGGGGTTGGCATAGCGCTCCCTGGAAACCTTTAAAACTTTTTCCGAGTTTCCGGTCAAATAGGCAGGATTGGGCGCCAAAGTAATTGCGGAAAACGGATCAGAAGCCACGCCGTTAATCATCAATTTTAAAATAATTGAATACTTGGGTAAATTAACCAAATCGCCCGGGGTAAAAATCGGTTCAAACTCGGTTTCCAAAAATTCCGCGTCCACCGCGCCAATCCTGAATATAATAATTGTCCCCACGTTGCCGAAAATAGCGTCGCGGACTTTGGTGCTCTTGTCTTCTTCCAGCTGCGCAATATACTGGTGGCCGACAATTAAGTTAAGCCGGTATTTCCTGGCCTCGGACAAAATTGTGGCAAAACTTTCCGTGGCAAAATTCTGGAATTCGTCCACGTAAAGGTAAAAATCTTTCCGGTCTTTCTCGTCTATGTCCGTGCGGGACATGGCGGCCAGCTGGATTTTGGTCACCAGCATGGCGCCCAAAAGGGCGGAGTTGTCTTCCCCGACTTTGCCTTTGGACAAATCCATAATCAGGATTTTCCGGTTATCCATAATTTCCCGCAAATCTATGGTGCTTTTAGGCTGGCCGACTATGTTGCGGATAATGCCACTGGACAAAAACTGCCCTACTTTATTTTGGATGGGCGCAATGGCCTCGGTGCGGTACTTTTCGTTGTAATTGGCAAACTCGTCCACCCAAAAAGCGCGTACCATCGGGTCTTTAATGTTATCCACGATCTTTTTACGGTATTTTTTATCCACATACATCCTGGTAATGCCCAAAAGGGTGTTGCCGGGGCTGTCCAACAAAGCCAAAATCGTGTTGTTCAAAATGTATTCCATCCTGGCCGACCAAAGGTTTGCCCAGATTTTGGTAAAAACTCCCATAAGCCCCGAGGCCACCAAATGCTTGTATTTCGGGTCCACGGATTCCAAAATATTAAAGGCAACCGGATGCTCCAAATCCGCCGGGTTGAAATAAATTACGTCGTTTATGCGGCTTGAGGGGACGCAATCCAAGATTCTCTGCACCGAATCGCCGTGCGGGTCCAAAAACGCCACGCCGTGGCCGTTTTGGATGTCCTGGATAACCATATTTTCCATAAGCGTGGTTTTTCCCATGCCGGTTTTACCGATTAGATACATATGCCGGCGGCGGTCGTCGGTTTTAATGCCAAAAGGCACCTCCTTGTTGCGGAAGTTGGTTTTGGCGAAAATTGTAATTCTGTTTTCGTCGTTTGAATTTTCCATAAAATTCCTCTACTAAATACTAAAGTGAGCTAAATTACTAAATACGAAATAAGACAGTTACTGGTTTAGTATTTTCGTTCCTTTCGTATTTAGTAGAAAACGGCTATTCAGCCGTTGGCAAGTTGGCCGGCGGCCTGGCGGTCTTACTGGCTATAGCCTGAACTTGGGCGGGTGCCACTGTAGTTTCAAAGGTAATCGGGAAGTGAAACAGCGTAGCAAGCTCTTCCGTGCTAAGCAGAAATTTTGGCGCCCCGACGTAAACGCTCCGGTTTTTGTAGCCGCGCAAAAACCAGTACTTCCGGTAATTTGTTATCATTTTTAAAATTGGCCCTTCCAAACCTTGGGAAAAGTATGGGTCTACTTTTGTCCAGGTGCTCATATCAGGCCTAATAGTGTTGTGCATGCCTGATCCCCCGCCCGGGCTAAATAGCCTAAGCGCGCCGATAAGTTCAAAACGCCTGCCCTTGTCGTATTCGGCTTTAGGCGCAATATAGAGCAGTCTTATTTTGGTATTATAGCAGGCTTTATCGATTTTATTTTCAATTAAAGTCACGCGCCCCTTTTCCGCCTCGCTCATATTCAGCCAGTTGTTCCTTGGTTTGTTTTCAGGCTCGGCATGGGCATGATGGGGACCAAATAGGGTTTCCTTATAGCTAAAACCCGCGAACCAATGAAGCGGCGCGAGCAGAAAGCGTAAAATTGAGGCTTCGTGCGGGATTTCCTCGCCCGTCAATTCCTTAATTTTTCTCTTGGCCCGTGCTTCCCATTCGTCGTTTTGGATGGGCTGGATAAGGATTTGCAGCGACATAAATTCGTGAGGTTTAACCCGCTCCATGGTTTCAATCATGTTGGCGAGCGGGTCAATGACTTTTTCTTCGGCGGAAGGGTGTTCAAAGTCCTTGTAAGTCTTTATTGGTATGACGCTGTCTTGCGACATTTTCCATTCCGTGCCGAAGAAGTCGTACTCGTTGTCGTCCTTGTAGGGATCCAATTTAAAATTTTCCATGTAATCCGACACTTCATGGATTTCGGCGCTCGGATATTGGGCGTAAAAAGCCGATTCCACCAAATGGCGGGAGCGTTTGGGAACTCTTAAAATAAAGGAGACCGTACCTCCAAAACTTACGATTTCAAGGGAATACCACAGTTGGAATTTCCCCTCAACGAACCTCTCATTCCAGGTCAGGCTCCTGTGAAGCGCGTGCATTTGGGCAAAGATATTTTCCACTCCCATAGTGCTTACCGTATTTTCCTTGGGCACCAAAATTTGCAAAAACACCCATTCGGTAGACCTCACAAATTGTCCCTGGATTTCTTCCAAATATTCAAAATAAAGCATATAAATAAGACCCAAAACAAAAAATACCCACCCGTAATAGGTAACTATTACCAAAAAGGCAATGTGGAAAACTTCCCCGAAATTTGGCAGTATGCTTGTTAAGACTCCCATTTGTGTTTCAAATATATGATGCTGATTTGCGAATTTTATGCCAATTTTGCGAATATGCGAATTCGCATTTTCGCCAGGTTCGTATAGTATTCGCAAATCAGCACGAAACTTAAACTAACGCGTAGGAATTTTTTCCCACCTTCAGGAAAAGCTTTTTATTTGAAAGCCCGACTAAAATAGTGTTCTTTTTTACCATTCTGCGCTTTAAAACTTCCTCAATAATTTTTTCCTTGCTAAGCGGCTGAGGGGACTGCTTTAAAATTTCCGCTATCACTTCCGCTACCACGCCGGGCTTATAGCCCCATTCAGAAAGCGCATAAATTCCGCGGCCGATTAAAATAAAACGCTGGTCTTTAATTAGTTCATTGTGCACGGTTTCTTTGTAAGCTTTCCGCTCGTCAAACCCCGCTTTATTGATCATTTCGGTAATTACGGAATAGTGTTCGGGGGATTTATGGTGCTTCATTACCAAATAGGCCTTGTCGCCTACGTCTTTTGGCTTAACTTCTTTCCATAAGCTTAAGCCCCAATGGCCAAAAACATTTTTTTCAATCTCCACCGTCAGTTCCAAATAATTTAAAATTACGCGGTCGGAAAGCTCGGCCTGATTTTGTTTATAAAATTGGGTTTGCTTAAAATGTTCCAAAAATTCCCCGGCCGGAAGCGGTGTATTTTTTTCACCGATGATTCTTTTGCTTTCGTCCACAAAACCGGAGAGCAGATCCTGCTTAAATAGAACAGAAACCCACGCGCTTTTATAATTTTGATGGATGAAGTGGTCGAGCTCCTCGATTAAATGCAAAATAAAAATTAACGCGTTCCTCTCCTTGGAGTCGTTAATGTTTAAATACATCAAAAGGCTTTCTTCGGCGATAATCCGGCCGTGCTCCGCGACAATGTCAAGCAAAAAATCTTTCGCCGAAGCGAAGCTTTCCTTTTGGAGGCTGGTTTTTTTTAAGTTCTTTAAAAGGTCTTTTTCTATTTGCCTGACCCTTTCACGCGTAAGGTTTTGCTCCTGGCCGATGGCCGCCAAAGTTTTGCTTTCGTTTCCTTCCAGACCGTAGCGATGGATTAAAATGCGCCTGTCGCGCTCTTTAAGCAAATCTAAAATTTCCTTGACCACATCGGACGGTTTAAATTGGCTCAAGGATTCGTTTTGCTTGGTATGAATTATGGTGTCCAAAATGCCCATAGTAGAACTAATAATTTATAATTGATAACTTATGATTAACAGACGTTCAAAAATTTATTTTTTTGCAGCTTGTTATTTAGTTATTAATTATTTGTTATAAGTTAATATTCAACAGTATAGCATAAAATAAGCTTTATTGTCAAATGCCTTAGTATAAATAAAAATCCTCTTATTTAAGGAGGATTTTTCAATATATCGGCATCCTAATGTTAATTGATATCTTTTACCCAGCACCACTTTTGAATGCTTGTTACGCAGGGGCTAGTTTAAAGCCCTGCCTATGCATTATCGCCAAATATAAAAAAGTTCGGGAAAAGTGGTACTGGGTTTATACCTGTTTCGTTTTCCACCTTTGCCAAAGCACAAGCACCGGGCTCGCGATAAAAATAGAGGAGTAAGTTCCCACAATAATCCCAATAAACAGCGCGAAAACAAAATATTTAATGGTTTCGCCGCCGAACAGCAATAAGCTTAGCAAAACAAACAAAACTGTTAAACTTGTATTTAAAGACCTAACCAAGGTTTGGCTGATGCTGTGGTTAACGACAAATTCAATGCTCTGGCCGGCGTAAACCCTTAAGTTTTCCCGAATTCGGTCAAAAACTACAATTGTATCGTGAACGGAAAAGCCCAAAACCGTGAGCATGGCGGTAACAAACAAGCTGTCTATTTCCACTCCTCTAAAATGGCCTAAAATTGAAAAAACCCCCAGCACAAAAAGCAGGTCGTGGATTAAAGCAATAACCGCGGCCCAGCCAAACCTCCAGGAGGTAACCGGCTTGGTGACCTTGCGGAAAGCATAGCCGATGTAAAAAACTATGCCCAAAGATACAAACAATAGCTGCAAAAAAGAATTTTGCGTCAGTTGTTTGCCAATAATCGGCCCGATTGATGTATATTCGGTCTCCGTAAAATTTCCGGCCTCGGCTTGGATTTTAGCAAGCAGCTTGTCGTGCTGGTCTTTGCTCAAACTTTCCGTCTCAATAATAAGTCCGTTGTTGGAGGCGGTTTGCAGCTGGAAATTTCCAAGATTTTGCGATTTTACCGCATCCTGGACTTTGGCAATATCAACCGGTTGGTTAAACTGCAGCTGGATCTGGCTGCCGCCTTTAAAATCTATGCCGAGTTTTAAATGGTAAACCGAAAGGGAAATAATCCCGAAAAGCAGAATTATCCCGGAAACGCAAAAGAAAAATTTATAGTACCTTAGGATGTTGAACATAGATTTAACAGAAGTAGTAAGTTATAAGTTGTGGCGGCCAGTATAGTAATAAGTCTTTAGGTTTAGGTTACTGACAACTTATACCTTATGACCAAACCGGTTTCCATAACTTATAACCTATTACCCCCTTGGGATTCATTTTGCGATTTAATTTTACTCACTCCAAATAGCCACGGATGCGTGGCGATGTTATTGCCGACAAAAACCCGCAAAAAAGTCCGGGTAACGGTAATTGCGGTAAACATAGAAATTAAAATTCCAATGCCCAAAGTTACGGCAAAGCCTTTAATTGACGGCGTACCGAAAATGTAAAGGATGGCCGTGGTAATTAAACTGGAAACATTGGAATCGCGGATGGAAAACCACGCCCGGTTAAAGCCTTCTTCCACGGCTTTGTGGATTTCTTTGCCGCTGCGTATTTCTTCCTTCAGCCTTTCAAAAATTAAAATGTTGGCGTCCACAGCCATGCCGATGGATAAAATAAACCCGGCAATGCCCGCCAAAGTTAAAGTTACCGGAGCGAGCCCGTTCAGGAAAATTAAAAGTATGTAACCCAAAAGCGCCAAAATCCCGAACCAGGCGCTGACCGTTAACCCCAAAAAGAAAAACAGGCCGACTAAGACCACGGCGGTAAATGAAATTCCGATTTTAAAAATTGCGAAAGACACCACGGCGTAAATCAACAGGGCAAAAGTGGCCAAGACTCCGGGAAAGCGATAGTAAATTACCATAAATAAAACTATCAGAATTAAACCGATAATCCCCGCTTCTACGGATTTTTGAACGGATTCCTTGCCCAAAGTCGCGCCGACGGTTTCCTGGGAAATCAGTTTTATAGGCACGGGCAGCGCTCCGCTGTTGAGCCTGGTAGCCAAATCTTTAGCCTGCTGCACTGTAAAATTGCCGGTAATTATGGCTGTACCGTCGGTAATGGCGTTTTGCACGGTGGGGGCGGAAAGCAGCTGGCCGTCAAGAAAAATGGCAACGGGTTTGCCGATGTTTGCCGAAGTAATCTGGGAAAAAAGTTTGGCACCGTCGCTGTCAAACTGCAAGCGCACAACCACTTGGCTGCTCAAAGTCTGGCCTTGCTGAAAATCAACACTGGCCTTTTGCAGTTGTTTGCCCGATAGTCCGGTAGAAAGCCATTCGTCGCCGGCGTTTATATTCAGCGCGGTTGTGCTAGAAGCGGAGACTTGCTGGGGATTGGGGTTTTGGGTTTTAAACTCCAGCGTCGGGGTTTGCCCAATCTGGTTTATGGCATCGTTTATGTCTTTTATGCCCGGAAGCTCTATGACTATTTGGTTGCTTCCGGAAACCTGCACCAAAGGCTCGCTGACGCCAAAACTGTTAACGCGCCTTTCAATGGTATCTCTTATGGCGTTTAGGGCGTCGGCTTGGTCCTGGGGCTTAATTCCGCTAAAATCAGCCTGGTAAACCAGGTGGCTGCCGCCCTGCAGGTCCAAGCCCAAATGGACTTTAAAGCTTTGGCTATAGGGAATTTTAAGGGCTTTTAGGCTTATTGTGCTGCCTTGGGGCAAGACTATCCATAAAGCGCCCGCGGCTATGAGCAAAACCGCGAAAAGTGAGGAAAAAAGTTTAAATTTAGGATGCATAAAAGAAAATGAGCAAAAATGACAAAATTGACAGAAATGACAAAAATTAAATTATTGACGCATCATACTTTGGATATTATAGCAAACTTTGGGATTTTGGCAATCTCGTGTAAGCTATACTAATCGTCAAGCCAAAGGAGGGCAAGATGAATCTAAACGCGCTGGACTTTATTCTCATAGTCTTGATGCTTTTGTTTGTGTCGCTGCCGCTTGGCGGCTTCGCCGCAGACAGCGCTCACGACGACACGCCAACCTAAGACCCGCCGTAGTACACAATACGGCGGGTCTCACATCTTAAGACCAATATACGCGATCATGGCTTCAATATATTTTGGTTTATCCCTACGATAAGAAAAATATTTTTCCTTTAAACAAAAAGTGCATTCGCCGCAGTTTTCGATATTTCGGACTTTTAAACCGGCCGCAATTAACTGCTTTTTGATAATCATCGGCAAATCTACAAAAAGCTTGACGTTGCGTTTTATTATTGCTTCCGGATAATCGGCAAATTTTGGCAAAATATCATTTTTTATCTCAAAGTGGCAGGGACCAATGCCCGGACCGATGCCGGCAATTATATTTTTCGGATTACCGGATATGTGCCCAATTGCTTGCCCGGCAATATTACTGGCAGTCCCCCGCCAGCCGGAATGCGCAAGGCCGATAAAATTTGAAGCAGGATTGTAAAAATAAATTGGAAAACAGTCGGCCACGGTCACCGTTAAAAATAAATTATGGCTGTTTGTAACTAACCCGTCGGCATCTAAAATAGTTTTGCCGCGATGACTTTCGTTAACTTTTACAACTTCGGATGAATGAATTTGCCGAGGACTGACCGTTTTTGACTCATCAATCTCCTGTCTATTCAAAAAAGCCCGCCGGTTATCAGCCTGCTGAAAATCGCCATAGGCGATTTCCATAGCACCGTCGAGTTTTTCCGACATACCATATTTTAATCCAGGAAATTTTTGGAAAATTGTAAATTTGATCGGCATTATTGAATTGTTACTTTAGTGCCGACATCCGCCCAATTGTAAAGCGTCTCCATATTGCTATAAGAAACATTTATACAGCCGTGGCTCATCGGGTGGCCAAAGTTATGATGCCAGTAAGCGCCGTGAATATAAAGATTGCCGGCTTTTTGCTGCTTAAACAGCAGGTTCCACTTGGTATTTGGATAATCATATCCAAGGCCTTTATAATGCACAAACGGCAATTTTTTTAAAATTTCATATATTCCGGTCGGGGTTGGCAGACTTTTAACGCCGGAAGAAATTAAAAATTCGCCGACTTTATATGGCCCAAAAAAGTAAGTCAATGTTTGTGTTTTTAAGTCAACATTGATTGTTTTTTCCACCTTATCGTTACCATTTTTATTCGGATCATAGCCGTGCCGGACTTCATCGTTGCCGTCGCTGTAACCGTCGCCGTCCGTATCGGGGTTGTGCGGATCCGTGTGATAAATGTAAATTTCGTCGTAATCGCTTAGGCCGTCGCTGTCGCTGTCCATAGTTTTTAGTTGTTCGTCGGTTGGCACAAACTTTAAAGAGCCCGTAGTCGATGTGGCTATTTGGGTTTGCCCAAGCGACCTGGCCGGCAGAATTAATAGCATAACTAAAAATACGGCGGCAAAAGTTGGTTTCATTTTTTGTTTTGATTTAGCCAATTCTCAATATGTTTTAAGTCGCGCTCAAGCCAGGCATTGTTGGAATAAATTTTTTCCAGGACCTGCAAAATGGCGCGTTCGGCTCCGGGAGCTTTGTGAGTTTTAAAAAAGCTAGTGAATTCTTTGGCCTCTGCCGCGGAAACAAAAACCGAAGCCGATTTTATAAAACGGTTTAAAATGTGCCCGGAAGCGGGGTAACGCTTAAGCAAAACCGGCCAGTTATTTTTTGTAAACCGCCAGGCCAATTTTTTTCCAGCTGGGTTTCCCCAAACCGAGGCAAAAATTCCCGCTGTATCCTGAATGCGCACATTTTTAGACAAGGCAAATTCTAAGGTTTTTTTCAAAAGTTTTACGTCGGCAAATTGCCCTAACGCACGGCTTATCCTGTTTTTTTCTTCGCTTAAACTTTCCGTTTGATACTTCCTGATAAGTTGCAGATAATCTCTCCGCGTACCGATGACGGCTTTTGCGTGATATGCCGCGGCCCTGATATCTGCCGGAATATTTTTTGCCGAATTGTAAATTTTTACCCCTGCCTTTATGGTCGGTTGGTGGTTATAGCCAATTAGCTGGTTTAAAACCAGGCTCCGAAGCAAGCCTTGGGTATGGCTTTCCCCTGCTTTGGCTTTCCAGCCAAGCTTGCCCCCGATGCCGGTAAATATTTCCCGAGCAAATTTTTCAAACTTGCCGTAGCATTTTTCATCGTAAAGCAAATTTTTTAAATCTCCCAACCCCAAGGCCAGCTCAACCCAGACCGTATAATCGCTTTCGTTCTCATAAGCCGGCAACAAATTTAAAGTCTGCGCCGTGGGCAATTCCCCTGCCTCCGCTAAAGCAAACGCATCCCTGACTATGGCCAAACGGTCAATTGCCGGCAATTTTTTGCTCTTAATCGGCGCTTTTAAAGCTTCCAGCATCTGCGCCGGATAATCCACGCGGTAAAATCCGGTTTCGCCCAAGTTAAGCTTGACCCATTGTGCGTTTTTTCTCCCCACATGGGAAAGGGTGAGGGTTCTACCGACCATCAGATTGTTCCTAATGGACCCGCGTGAGTCCACAATTTTAATCGGGCAACTCCAAATTGTAGTATCGGCTGATTCCTTTTTAGATACCGCACTGCTAAAAAACCGCGACTGTTTTAAAATAAGCCTAGTTTTATTTTGAATGACTTTTACGACCAGATAGCCGGGCTTGCCCGTCCAGTTTTGCATAATTTTTCGTACGGGCTTTTTGGAAACTTTTTCAAACGCTTCCCAGAGATCAACGGTTGAAGCATTTTTGTAAGCGTGCTTTTTTAAATAATACCTAAGGCCGTCCCTAAAATCTTTTTCACCTAAAAAACCCGCCAGCATCCGAATAACACTAGAGCCTTTACTGTAACTGATTTCGTCAAAAATTTCCCCGATTTCGTCCGGGTGATGCACTTCCACTTCTATGGGATGAGTGTTTTTTAAAGCGTCTAGTTCCAAGGCGGGATTTAGGTCGTTATAGGCAAATTGAGTCCAAACGTCCCATTTGGGAAAAAGATGGTCAATGGCCAAATATTCAATGTAGGAAGCGAAGCCTTCGTTAAGCCACAAATGCGTCCACCATTCCATAGTCACCAAATTACCAAACCACTGGTGCGCCAGCTCGTGGGCAATAACCAAGGCCACCCACTGCTTATTGGAGGCCGAAGAGTTCTCCGGATCCACCAGCAAAGCGGATTCGCGGTAAGTAACAGCGCCCCAGTTTTCCATGGCGCCGTGGCTAAAATCCGGAATGGCTATAAGATCCAAAACCGGCAGAGGATATGGGATGTTAAAATATTTATTGTAAAATTCCAGGCACTTGATTGCCGTATCAAGCGCAAATTTTGCCTGATGCTTTTTGCCCGGCGTAACGAAAACGCGGACTAAACAGCCGTCTTTGGTTTTACCTTGAATAAATTCAAAATCGCCGATTATAAAAGCCACCAAATACGTGGACATCCTTGGCGTAGGCTGAAATTTGACGATGTTATAGCCGTTTTCGTGCTCTGTAATCTCCGACTCGATTGTATTGGAAATAGCTGTTAAGCCTTTCGGCACCATCAGTGTAATATCAAATACCGCCTTATGGGCCGGTTCGTCAAAGCAAGGGAAGGCCATACGGGCGTCCGTAGCCTCAAATTGCGTGGTAGCGAGGTGTTTAGTCTTGCCGTTGTGCTTGTATTGGCTCCTGTAAAACCCGCGCATTTTATCATTTAAAATGCCTTTAAACTTTAATTTTAGCTCTCCTTTGCCTTTGGGCAATTTTTTCCCGAAAATAAAGGTGGCCGTTTCAGCTTTTTTATCGTATTTGGTTTTTTTTGCATAATACTTAATACTTGATACTTTATACTTAATACCAGTTATATTTAAACCCTTGGCGTGGAGTTTAATTTCTGATGTTGTTTTTTTCAGTAACAAACTAATAACCTCCTCGCCTTCAAAAACAAACCCTTCTAGATCGGGTTTTATGGTAAGCTGGTATCTTTCGGGTTTGACGTGCGCCGGCAACCTTACGTTCCTCATACAAATCATTTTTCCGCATACCACGATTTTAACGGCCGTTAAAATCGTGGTATTTGATTTTCTTTAATAAATATTTTTTTAATTTCAATACCGCGATGCCCCTTGGGCTGGATTCAAAATCTCCTTTAGCCTTGGTTTGCGATAAAGTTTCGCGTTTCCCGTCAGCCACAAAAATCGGGTCGTATCCAAAATTATATGTGCCTCTCGGCGCGACGACTTTACCGTTCAAATTGCCTTCAAAAAATAAAATTGACTTGGGATTTTTGGCGTAGCCGATAATGGTTTTGGCTTTCGCGCGATTCTCCCCCATCCGTTTGACCAGATTTGCATAACCTTTACTGCCAATGCTGTCATTAAACCATTTTACCAGCGGTCCCGGCAATTTGTAGTCAAAACATTTTAAATAAAGTGAACTGTCATCAATAATAAATCCAGCACCTTCATCATCAAATTCCACAGAAGTTTCAATTTTTAGTCCCATTCGCCCCCGCAACAAGCCGCTTGGTATTTTGGGAAGGTGCTGGATAAACTCGCCCCGACGATGTTTAAAGGCCCCGCGCAGTTTATGCTCAATAATTTTGCGCGGATCCAGTTCCTGAATTTCCACCAGGTCGATATTTACTTGCTTAATCTTTATGGGCGTAAGCACGGCCTGCACCTCTTTAAACTTAGTTTTATTGCCGGTGATAAACTTGAGCATAAAATAAATTTTTGTCATCCGGGCGAGTGCATCCGAGACCCGGGATCCAGAAATAAGCAAATATTTGGATCCCGGATATTTTTCACTGCCCTGAAAAATTCCGGGATGGAACGCAAAAGACTAATAATGCGGATTATTCCGCTTTCAGCACTTCTTCTTTCGCCGGTTTAAGCTTGGCTATGGCTTCGTTAATGCTTTTGCCGAATTCCTTGATTTTTTCTTCGTCCGTGGTTAAAAATTTGGCGATTTTTTGCGCATCCGCGCCCAAAGCCAAAGCCACGGCCAAAACGGTCATAGAATTGGAAAAAGTCTGGTTTTCCAGCTGCTGCTGGTGCATAGCCAGTTCATACATAAACTTTTCTGTTTTTGACGGTTCTTTTTTAAGATAATCGTTGGACATGAATTAGTGATTAGTGATTAATTAAATATTTTTTCCATGGCACTTTTTAAACTTTTTACCAGACCCGCACGGGCAGCGGTCGTTGCGGCCAACGCCTTGGTATTTGGAATCGCCGGATGAATTGCCGGATGCTGATAAACCATCAGACAAATTCGTCACCAAATTACCTGTTAAACTTTGCGTTTGCTGCTGCGGCTGGACATTTACCGAGATGTGGAAAATGCTATTGACTATTTGCCTGTTAATCTCCTTGAGCAAAGTTTGGAACATCTGGTAGCCTTCTTTTTTGTATTCCACCAGCGGGTCGCGCTGGCCGTAGCCGCGAAGCCTCACCGAATCGCGCAAATGGTCCATAGTATCCAAGTGCTCCATCCATAAACTATCCAGCGACTGCAAAGCCACATAACGCTGGGCGCCTTCAAAAATTTCCTTGCCCAGTTCTTTTTCCCTGGTTTCCCAAATGTCGGCCGCCGCTTTGTAGAACGTATCGGCCACGGCAAAATCCTGGTCCGCGGCGTTCTCGTATTCCGCCTTGGCCTTTTTTTGCAGCTCCGGCGTTACCGGAATTATGGTATTAACCGCTTTAAATAAATTGTCCCAATCACGCTGTTCGTTTCCATTTTCATCCACCACATTTAAATTAAATTCTACAACCTCCGTAAGCTCGTTCCGAACAAGATTTAAGATTTCAGATTTAAGATTTAAAGGCTCTTTTTGCTGGACATCAGATTCTTCATTTCCATCATCAGCTTCTTTTACTTCCGGTTTAGCCTGATCTATCCCCAAATACACCCGGCGCTTTTTGTAAATATGGTTACGCTGGTGATTTAAAACATCATCAAATTCCAAAACATGTTTTCTGGTATCAAAGTTCAAGCCTTCGATTTTCTTTTGTGCAGATTCAATACTGCGCGAAACCATTTTGGCTTCTATGGGCTGTTCATCGGGCAGTCCTAAAGACGTCATTAGCGATTTCATGCGCTCGCCGCCGAACAGGCGCATAAGGTCATCTTCCATACTGACAAAAAACTGGGACGAACCGGGATCCCCTTGGCGCCCGCTGCGGCCTCTTAACTGGTTGTCTATGCGGCGGGATTCGTGCCTTTCTGTGCCTAAAATATGAAGCCCTCCGGCCGCAATAACGGCTTTTTGTTCGGCTTCATCCGGAGGATTGCCGCCCAAAATAATGTCTACGCCGCGGCCGGCAATGTTGGTGGCCAGCGTAATTTGCCCCAAACGTCCGGCCTGGGAAATAATGTGCGCCTCGCGTTCGTGGTTTTTGGCGTTTAATATTTCAAACTGCAAGCCTTCTTTTTTTAGCACCTCTGCCAGCATTTCGTTTTTGGCGATGCTCACGGTACCGATTAAAATCGGCTGGCCTTTTTTGTGCCGTTCTTTAATTTCCTGGGCAATGGCGTTAAATTTGGCAGCTTCGGTTTTGTAAACCACATCCGGCTTGTCTTCCCTTATCATCGGTTTGTTGGTAGGAATCTGTTCTACGGTCAGCTGATATATCTTAAAAAATTCTTCCTCTTCGGTTTTGGCCGTACCGGTCATTCCGGAAAGTTTTTTATACAATCTAAACAAATTTTGGAAAGTGATGGTAGCCAAAGTTTTGCTCTCGGCCTGGATTTTTACGCCTTCTTTGGCTTCTATGGCCTGGTGCAGGCCTTCTGAATATCTTCGACCAAACATCAGCCGCCCCGTAAATTCATCAACAATTATAATTTCCCCTTCGCGGACAACATAATCGCGGTCTATTTTGAACAAGCCACGGGCGCGCACCGCCTGCTCAATGTGGTGGATGGTGGTTACGCCTTGGGAAGTATCGTAAATATTCGGGACTTTTAAGATGGCCTCTATTTTGTTTATGCCTGCGTCGGTCAAACTGGCGGCTTTGTGCTTTTCGTCCACGGTATAATCTTTTTCTTCTTCCAAACGGTCTACAATGCGGGCAAATTCGTAATATTTACTGGTCGGTTCCGTATCCGGCATGCTAATGATTAACGGCGTGCGCGCCTCGTCAATTAAAATCGAGTCCACCTCGTCCACAATCGCGTAAAATAAAGTCCGTTGGACAAGCTGGTTAATATTTTGCACCATGTTGTCGCGCAAATAATCAAAGCCAAATTCGTTGTTGGTGCCGTAGGTTATATCCGCGGCGTAAGCTTCTCTTCTGGAAACCGGGCGCATATGCTTAACATCCAAAACCAGCCCCTGGGTTTCGCCCTCCAGCTTGTCTATTTCTTCCTGCTCGGGTTTGTATTCTGGATCGTATAAAAACGACGCTTCGTGCTGAATGGAAGCGACCGTCAGGCCCAAATAATGATAAATCGGCCCCATAAGAGAGGCCTGCCAACGCGCCAAGTAGTCGTTTACGGTAACCAGATGGGAGCCTTTGCCCGCCAAAGCGTAAAGCGCTATGGGCAAAGTCGCGGTCAGGGTCTTGCCTTCACCGGTCTTCATTTCCGCAATTTTACCCTCGGCCAAAGCAAACCCGCCGGCTATCTGGACGTCGTAATGAAACTGTCCCATAGACCTTTTTGCGGCTTCGCGCGCCAAGGCAAAAACACGCGGCCCGATTTCTTTAAGTTTGGTGAATATTTCTTTTTCCGTTTCCAGCTTGGCGATTTCAGTTCTAAGATTTGCGATTTCCTCTTTCATTGCTTCCTGGGAAAGGCCGGCTACTTCATCTGTGTATTGATTAACCAGATCCAGCTGTTTGGAATATTTTTCCAAAGGATTTTTATCGCCGCTAAAAAAGTTGGTGAGAAATGACATAATTCTATGCTGTAGCGTGCCGATTTATCGGCTGTTATTGATGGATGTGCTGATATTGTAGCAGAAACCGCCAAAATAAAAAAGCCCTTTTTGGGACAAAACGATGGCGGCGGGAAGGGGTACACATTTGTAATCCTTTGTACCATTTCTTCCCGCCGGACGCTGGATGGCTCCTTCGGAGCCAGGAAAATGTACTCTGTTGAGTCACAAATTCCTCGCCCTGAGGAAGGGCTTACACTAACAGGCTAAATGTTTGAAAGCCGCCGCGACTTCAAGGATAAACGATCGAAACCGCTTTCCGAATGGCGGCTTTCCCTTGCTATCCCTTAACGTCCATTTTGCCAGCCGAACAGGCCTGTACAAAAATGGACATTTGGAGCAAGCCTTCACCCCACCTTCTCTTTCTACGAGTCTAATCCCGCAATTAGGACATTTGTCCATGTGATCCTCCGCTTGGTTTTGTATTGTTGGAACATGCTTACCCATTAGGGTAAACAAAAAACCCGCCTCGCATTGAGGTCGGAAGTTTTAAGTTGATATGTATCTTGTTGCCTTATGATCTTAAATCATGGCCAATCAACTCAAAATTTCCAAGCTCAACGCCCGACGTAAAATAAAACCAGAAATTTTGAGTCAATCCATTCATTGTAAATATTGTGGAGAGGCAGAAGTTCGTTCTGCCTCCCGAGTTGTAACAGTAGCAAAGTGCCGCTGTCATGGTTACGTACACGCGAACGAGGTTTCAGAATCCCCCCAAGGCCTGGAATCCTCCGCCGGCTGGAAGGAAAGGATCGTTGTCGGCGTGGCCGGTTTCACTGAGGAAACGACCAGCTTCGGTCTCGGGAATTTGGTGGAAATGCCTGTTTCCGTTTGAGAAGGAGTTGTAACTCAGGACGAGGTACATTATGCCACCTTCAACCCTCATTACCCACCCGTTCGACCCCCTAGGAGCATTGTCGATCGGCTTCTTCGTACAAACTCTTGCATGGAACCACTTCATGGACCCTCCGGTCTCTGTTGTGCAGGCAAGCCCAGACGCTTGTACCCCTGGTTTGAATTTGTGCTGGTGAATGGCCAACATATTTAGTGGACAGTCATCAGGACAAATTGTTTTTTAACTGAAACACCATTTCTTGTAATATCCGCCTTCGCCCCCGACTTCGCTAAAGCTCCGGCGGATTGTTGCGCATATTAATAAAAATGCAACAAAAAAACACCTTCGGCAAAGCCTTAGGTGCGCTAAAATACGCAAAATTAGGGCTTTGCTTTAAGGCAAAACCTCCCACCAAGAGATATTCACTAATTTCTGCTTTATAGCTTTCATACGGATATAATACACCCAAACCGATTTTTTGTCAACTAGCGTACTAGTACACTAATACATACGATTTTAACAGATTTCAAAAAAATTAGAATTATCCACAACCCTTGCAACAAAACCCGTAACGTGTTAACGTACTAGTACATTAACGTTACGATTATGCGATATATTCATCAATACGGCCTTGAACTTGAAAATTTGCTCAAAAAAACGGCAAAAAGTACAAGCTTAATGCACGAATTATTGTTTGACCTTTTAACTCCTGCCGAATACAAAGACCTTGCGGTAAGATGGCAAATAGCCAAACAATTGCAAAAAGGCGTACCCCAAAGGGACATTGCCAAAAATTTGAAAGTCAGCATATCCACAGTAACCAGAGGCTCCAGGGAAATGCTGAATAAAAACGGCGGATTCGCGAAAGTTTTAAAAAAGTATTATTCAAAATAAGGCAGTTATTTGAAAAGGCTCCCCGTTCTACAAGGGAGCCTTTTTGATTTAAAACTAATGGATTTTGGTCCGCCTGCGCCTTAAACTAACCTGTTTGTCCTTGTGGCGCGTCAATTGTTCCCTGATTTTAGGGATTACCAGGTCAAGCGCGGCGTAAACGTCCAAACCCCGCGCTTCGGCATAATGCCCGCGCGGCTGGATATCTATTTCCGCCCTAAAATGGGGTTCTTTTGAACGTTTTTTATCCACTTCTATTTCCACGCGAATTTTGTCTTCGGAACGGATAAAGTTTGCGATTGTGTTTAACTTTTCTTCAATATAGCTTTTAATTGAAGGCGTAAGCGTGGTATTGGTGGCTTTTATATTTACCCTAGCACCAATTCCTAAATTTACATTTTTTGAATACATAAAGTTTTTCAGGATTAAATTTTTTCTATAATTTTTTATTGTTTGGAATTGGTGCTGGGTTTATGTTCATGAAACGCTGATATTCTCGCGGATCTGCTACGCGGATATAAAACGCAGATCACTAACAACTGAATTATATCATACCTTTATAAGACAATGGGCATCATTGGTGTGAGTAATTCCTTAGTCCAATGATGCCCATTGTTAGCACCGCGCCTAAAACCCAATCAATTCCGGTTCAAATTTAAGCTCGACTCCTGTTTTTAATAAAACTTTCTGCTTAACTTGGCCGGCCAAATTTAAAACGTCTTTGGCGGTAGCTTTTCCCGTTTGGTTGATTATGACTAACGGTTGATTTTGATTAATGGCCGCCCCGCCGCTTTGCAAATTTTTTAATCCACAGAGCTCTATCAAAAACGCCGCTGGAACTTTAACTGACTCCTGTGGGTTTTGATTTACCACGATTTTAACGGCCGTTAAAATCGTGGTATCCGTAAATTTTTTCTTTTCCAGTTCCGAAAGCTTATCATCACCAAAATTATTTTTAACCGCTTGTTTCAACTTTTCATATTCTGCTCCAAATAAAATTGGGTTTTTAAAAAACGACCCAGCGTTACCATTTTTTGCTTCTATCGGAAAAGGAAATTTTTTATTTCTAATTTCAATTATCGCTTGCCTAATTTCAACAAGCGACGGATTTTTATCGACAAATCTGGCTTTTAGATCGCGATATCCTAAATTGGGTTTTGCCGATTTTGAAAGTTTAAATACAATTTCAAAAATTATATATTTGCCTTTTTCCGAGGAGTTAAAAACACTTTGCCGGTAACCAAAGCCGCAATCACTGCTTTTAAAATTTTTGACATCGTGCGTTTCTTTATCAAACACAGTTACCGATTCAATAACCCCACTGGCCTCTTGCCCGTAGGCGCCGACGTTTTGCACGGCAATGGCGCCGGTTGACCCCGGAATGTGCGATAAATTCTCTATCCCCCACCAGCCGTTTGTTACCGCGAACTTTACCACGTCATCCCAAACTTCGCCGGACGCAACTTTTAGCAATACCCCCTCTTCTTCCCCCCCTATTTTAGGGGGGGCTAGGGGGGGTATTTCCGATAACACTCCTATTCCTTTATTCGAAACTTTTATTACCAGCCCGTCAAATCCTTTATCACTCACCAAAATATTGCTTCCCCCTCCCAAAACAAAAGTCTTAATACCCTTTTCTTTGGCAAACTCAAAAGCCTGTAAAGCATCTTCCTGATTTTCCGAAACACAAAAATACTTAGCAGGTCCGCCAAGCTTAAAAGTGGTATATGGAGCTAATAAAATGTTTTCTTTAATTTGCATATTTATTTGCCACTAATTAAGCCTAGCAAAAAAACTCTCTAGTTGGGGATGATTTATTGTATCATTGTACCCTTGTTTTATTGTCTTTTGCAAACGGCTTAAGCTTGTATCAACTCTCAAAATTGGTAGCTTCTTTTTAGGCTGGATGATAACCAAATTTTTGCTTTTTGAAATTTTTTCCGTCTCTTGGGGTATGGCGTCAAACTTGGCCACAATATCCCAGATTGCCTTTTGTAAGACCGGCGTTTCGTTCCTAATTAATAACCAACGCAAAATTTTACGTAAAAAATACATTTTTTTCAAAGGACGGGGCGGCCGTGTCAAAACCATTAAAATATTTTCTTCACTTGAAGCCTTTTCCAAACCTGTTACGTTTGCGATTATGCCATCGTAATAATAGCGGCCGTTAAATAAAACTTTTTCACGTCCAAAATACGGCACCGCGCAGCTTGCCCGGAGCAATTCAAAAAAATCTGCTTCGGAATTTTTTGAAAAATACCTCGACTCCGCGGTGCTCGCGTCCGTAACCCCGATTTCCAAATCTATCGGACTATTTTTAAATGTTTTAATGTCCAACGGATAGCGTTTTTTTATCATTTCGTCTATTAAAAAATCAATATTCATAATATGCTTGCCGGGCGGCAGTCTCCACGGAACCGCAAACTTGCCGGACTTTACCAAATCTACCCAAATAGGCTCAATCAAGTTTTGTTGGTTACTAATCAAGTATGAATAAGTAGCCGCCGCTCCTGAAGTAGCAATAACACGCTGAAGATTATCAAAACCAAATTTCTCCTGTAAAGCGGCAATTACGCCCACATGGTAACAAGCTGTCATGCCTCCGCCTTGCGCGACAATGCAAAATTTACCCATAAAAACTAAATTAATTTATTCTTTAGTACAAACTCTTTCGCTACGATCCTGCCCATTTTAACATTTGCCGATAGCTTTGCAGCCTTTGTTTCCAACCAATTTCCTGGCAACAAAGACTTTGGTTGTATTACAAATAAATTTTTGTTTTTTTCAATCTTATTTAGTATGGAATTGCATAAAAACGGCGTTTGGGCAACCATCTTTTTAAGTTTAGGTTCTCTTAAAAGTAGTAAGGACCCCAGCTCCCAAGCCCATCTTTTTAAGCGATAACCTTTAGGATACGTAAGTAAAATAACTTTAGTACCGCAGTTCTTCAACTCCAAATAATTAATTGGGGGCTGAGCGGTAAAACCGCCGTCAAAATAAACTTCCCCATTTAGAGGGACGGTTTTGGTAAGTATTGGAGCGCTTACCATGGCAATTAGCGTATCAACAATATTGTCTGATTTTTTTAAATTAATATAATGGGTTTTATTGCTCCCTGGCTTAGTCAGGCTGATCACTAATTTTGATTTCGCTTTTTTTAACCTGTTTAAATTTAATGGCTCTATTTCCGTAATAATTTTTCTTAAATAGTCCAAATCATAATATGGATGCAAGTTCTTCCATACAATAAAACCTTTGGGTAAATGCTCTTCCCAAATTCGCAAGCCTTCTTTAAGTTGGCCGGTTAAATAATAAGCTAAGCAAAAGGCTCCCGCTGACGTTCCAACACATAAATCAAAGTATCCGTCTTTAATTCCATTAACATAAAATTCCTTCAATACTCCGGCCATAAACGAGCCCTGCATTCCTCCCCCGTCGCAAATTAACGCTCTTTTTTTTGTAATTTTTTTGGTCTTTTCCAACATAGTATTTTTATAGACTTTATTATAACATTTCTTTTAATTCATAAGCCAAGCGGTTAAAGCTGCCCACGGCCATAATAATGACGACGTCGCCGGGTTTGAGTTCGGATTTTAGGATGGAGAGGGCGCCATTTTTATTATGCACCAACCGGACATGTTCGGCACGCCGCGGCGTGCCGCTACAAACTTCATCGATAACCTTTTGCGATGTGATAGTGGCTTCGGAGGCTTTTTCTCGGGCGGGATAAATATCAGAAATCAGCACTTCATCGGCCGCTCCAAAACTCTTTGCCAAGTCGTTGATGGTAGCTTTAGTCCGGCTAAAAGTATGGGGCTCGAATACGGCCCAAATTTTGGCTTTAGGGAAGCGTAAACGAGCGGCTTCCAGGGTTTCCCTGACGGCTGTAGGATGGTGCGCGTAATCGTCTATAATCGTAATGCCGTTTTTTACACCCACAAGCTCAAAACGCCTTTTTACCCCTTGGTAAGTTAATAAATCCAGCGCGATCTGTTCCTGGGCAAAGCCTAAACATCGCAAAGTCGCTATGGCAGCCAAAGCGTTATAAACGTTAATCTTGCCGGGCAATTGAATTTTATATTGCTCGGTTTGGCCTAACAACTTGCTGGAAACACTTTTAGAAAACTTGTTGATTACTTCAACAGTAGTAAAATCACTTCCATATTGGACTTGCTCGATTTTAAAATCAGCTTCGCTTTCTACACCAAAACTAACGGAGCTGATGTTTGATTCGTGAACCAGTCTGGTTAACGCGGCGTCGTCGGCATTATAAACAATCAGCCCGTCTTCCGGCATTTTTTCAATCAAAAGGCGAAATTCCTGCTCCAAAGCTTCAAAGTTTGGGAAAAGATCAGGATGGTCGTATTCTAAGTTTGTTAAAACCAAAATGTCGGGATGATAATACTGGAATTTTGGCGTTGGGTCATCAAACTCTTCCTTGTATTCATCGCCTTCAAAAACAAAATAATGCCCGTCCCCCAAATAAAAATTACTTTGGTAATTTTGCAAAACCGCGCCGGCCATAAACGAACTGTCGTCCAAATTTTTAAACAAATGCCCCAAAAGCCCGGTTGTGGTGGATTTTCCGTGTGTGCCGGCAACAACCACCCGCAATTTTTCTTTGGCGAGATGATAAAGCAGCTCGGCAAAACCAATGTGCGGCAAATCGTGATCGTAAACATATTTCACTTCGGGGTTTTCCAAGGTTTCCCCGGCAGATAAAATAAATAAATCCGCACCGGACGTTTTAGCCTGCTCCGGATCATAGCCCAAAAAATATCTGATTTTGGACTTGTCCAGAACGTCCTTTGCCGGGGAATAAACCTCTTTACTGTCGCTTCCTGCCACCTCAAAACCGGATTTCTTAGCAATGCTGGCAACCGCGGACATGGCAATGCCGCCTATGCCGACAAAGTAAATTTTGCTAATTTTGTCCAGTTCAAATTCCATATTGAGTCTTTAAGTCTTGTAGCGCGCCCATTTATGGGCTGGCCCAAAATCACCGAGAAATAGACAGCCGATAAATCGGCACGCTACAGTATAGATTTAGCTTTTACCAGCTCATTAATTTTTGGAACATATTCTTCCGCGGTTTTTCTGCCCATATCATAGTAAAACTTTACGGATTCGCCGGTAAAATCGCTTTGCTTAAGTTTGGGAAGGTTAGGGTTAATTACCAAATCGCAAGCTTCTTCCTGTTCATTATTATTTTTATTGGCTTTTATGGCCAAGTCCATACTTTTGCCCACTACCTGAAAAAAATTCTGCTGGCGTTCAAAATCAGCCTCTTCCATTTTAAACAAACCATCAAACAAAGATTCAAGTTCTTCTATAAATAATACTTTCTTAATAAAATTATAAATTTTTTTGGCGGTTATTTGGCTTCCTAAAAAAATATGCTTAGTTCCGCGTATATTTATGCCAATGGTAATATCCATGTTGGCCTGACGCAAAAAATCCCCGGGAACCATCGTTAGCAAACCTCCGTCCACCAAAGTCTTACCGCCCCATTTAATTGGATCAAACACACCGGGTATGGTGCAGGAAATTCTGGCGGCGCGGGCAATGTCACCCATACATAGTAAAACTTTTTCGCCGTTTTCTATGTCTACCGCGACAAAACCCATAAGCGGCCTAACCTCCTCAAAAGTCAGACCCTTGGTAAAATTCCGGATTGCTTCTTCCAATGAGTCTATGGAAAAAATACCGCCTCTGGCGCCGTTCCTGTGAAAATAAGTCTTTAAAGTTTTTCGGTCAAGGCCAAAAACTTTTTCCTTAAATTCCGGCAAGGTCCCGCAGGCAAACGCCGCGGCCGCCAATGAGCCGCCGCTGCACGCCGTAATATAATCCAATTGTATGCCTTTTTCCTGCAAAACTTCCAAAAATCCAATGTAAAATGAGCTGCGGTTTCCGCCGCCGCTTAACGCCAGGCCGACTGTTGGTTTTGATTTTTCCGCCATTATTTGCCTTCCGCTAATTTAAGAATTATTTCGCTGATTTTTTCATTGGCTTCATGCGGCATTATTTTGCCGATGTTGTGCTTTAAAATTTCCTGGGCTTCGTGGGCAAACAAAAGTTTTCGAATAAGCTTTACAAAACCTTCGGGAGTCACGTGCTTTTGGCTGATGACTATGGCCGCCTCTGCTCGGATTAATAAAAAGCCGTTAAACTCCTGGTGGCTTTGCGGCATGGGCACAATTATACTTAGTTTTCTTAAATTTGACAATTCCGTAAGCGTGGACAATCCGGCCCGGGCAAGGACAATGTCGGCGGCAGCGTAAGCTTGGGCCATATTTTGGATGAATTCGTAAGGATGATAATTTTCAGCGGCCTGCGCCTTGAATTTCCCTTTGCCCGTGGAATGGATGATTTGTACGGTTTTGGACAGGCTGGGCAAACTTTCCAAAATCAGGTCATTTAAAAACTCCGCGCCGGTGCCGCCGCCTAAAACCAGCAAAGTGGGCAGATCCGGCTTGAGATTAAAAAACTTTTGCGCTCCCTCTTTATCCTCAATCCTTAATTCTTCACGAAAGGGATTGCCGGTCACTGCTATTTTATCTCCCGGATGCTTTTTATAAAATAACCCCAAACCCGTGGAAAAATTTTGCGCGCTTTCGGCAAAAGTTACGGTAATTTTTGAAGCGCAAAGTTCGCAAAGCTTGTTGGCCAGACTGGGAACAACGTCCTGCTGGTGCAAAACCACGGGGATTTTTAAAATCCACGCCGCCCAAACTAAAGGCACCTGGACAAAACTTCCGGTGCCAAAAACGCAAGCGGGCCGGAACGCCCTTAAAATTCCGAAGCTCCGGATAAAACCCGCGAACAACAAAAAAGGAGTGGCAAAATTTTTCCAGGAAAAATAACGGCGCCATTTGCCCGAAGTTATGTCAACAAAATTAAACCCGGCGCTTTTGGCCATTTCTCTTTCGGGTCCGTTCTTCGTGCCTACAAACAAAAATTCCGCCTTTGGGTGGGTTTTTAAAATATGTTGGGCTATGGCCAGCAAGGGCGACACCGGCCCTCCGCTGCCGCCTCCTACTAATAAAATTCGCATAATAGTTTTTGGTTGTAAGTTGTAGCGGCCAGTATGGTTGTAAGTCATAAGGCGTTAGTACTTACAACTACCTACTTAAAACTAAACCGGCCGCCACAACCTATAACTTATTACCTAATATTTCCTTGTAAACCTCAAGGGTTTCCGCCGCCGCTTTTCCCCAATCAAATAAAAGCGATCGCTGTAAACTTTTTTCTGAGACCTGCTCATAAAACCGGCTGTCCCTGACCAATAAATTCATTTTTTCGCCAATATCTTCGGGATCCAGCGGATTAAAATAAATTGCCGCGTTGTCGTAAACTTCGTTAAAAACCGGAGTGTTAGAAACCAAAAGCGGCAAGCCAAAGCCCAAAGCTTCCACGCCGGGCAGTCCAAAACCTTCGTGTAGCGAGGCCGAAACAAAAGCGTAAGCGCCTTTATACAAAGCCCTCAACTCCATATCGTCTACTGCTCCTGTAAATACCAGACGTTCCGAATGCTTGATGTCCAAAGCTTTATGCCTTATCTCCGGATAGTGGCTATCGCTTTTGCCCACAACAACCATATCCATATTTGCTCTATACTTTTGCAAAAAATAGTCAAACCCGCGGGTTAAGTTTACCAGATTTTTCTTGCGCTCCAAAACTCCCACAAATAAAAAATACGGGCGGGTAATTAAGTAACTTTTTTTGGCTTTCTCCACTGCGCTTTCATCGACCCCGGGATTAAGGGAACTCCCTTCGTATATCACCTGGATTTTATCGGGGTTCGTTTGTAAGTAGTACGCGATGTCTTTTTTTGAAGTTAGCGAAACCGTGATGATTTTTTGCGCATTCTGCGCGGCGCTTTTAATTATTTTTTTGTAGGCCAAAAAATGCAATAGATGGCTTTTTTTGGCGCCGCCGATTTTATGATGGACCATATCGTGGATAGTTACCACAAAAGGTTTTTTATACAAAATCGGTACGTTAAAATTCGGAAAATGGACCAAATCCAAATTATATTTGTTTAAAACTTTGTAAAAACTTAGCTGCTCACCTAAAGAATAGTGGCGGATGTTGCATGGGATTATCTGGATATGATCGGAGTCTGTAGGGGCAGCGCTTGCGCGCCCGCTATCCGATGACGGGCGGCTAAAGCCAGCCCCTACAGATTCTATGTCTTTTTCATTTACAAACAAAAAATATTGGTTTTCTTTATCCAATTCTAAAATTCTGGGAAATAATTCCCTGCAGTACCGGCCAATCCCGCCGTGCTGATAGCCGAATAGTCTTAAATCAAGTCCGATATTCATATCTTACTGAGTTTAATTAATATCCCAATATCTTAATATCAATTAATATCAAAAAGGATATTGAGATATTTGTTGATATTAGGATATTAATTGTTAAAAACCTTTAATGTTTCCGCTGCCGTCCTTTGCCAGTTAAATTTCTCCGACTGAACAAGACCCTTTTGAATTAATATTTCCCGTAATTTCCCATTCTCTAAAACTTGATCAAGGGCGCCAGCCAAGCTGTTTGAATTATACGGGTCAACCAAAAGCCCCGCGTCCCCTACCATTTCCGGCAAAGAAGTTAAATGGCTGGCGACCACCGGCGTTCCAACTGCCATAGCCTCAAGCGGCTGGAAACCAAAACCTTCGTAAAAACTCGGGTAAACCAAAACTTTAGCCGTTTTTATTAAGGCCGGTTTGTGTTCTTCCGAAACGTAGCCTATATACCTTATTTTAGCAGATTTTTTGCTGTTTTTTATCAATTTAAAATCTTTTTTGTATTTCCACCCCAAACGGCCGGCAATGACTAAAGAAGCCGGAGATTTAATTTTTTCAAAAGCGCTTATGACGCCGGCTAAATTTTTCCTTGGCTCTATGGTATTTAAAAATAAAACAAATTCTCCCGGCAGGCCATAGAGATTCCTGACCAGCCTTTGGCGGTTTAGCGGGATATTTTGGTTAAACATTTGCTGATTAATCCCGGGATAAACAACTTTTATTTTATTTGGCTCTATGTTAAAAATCCGGATTAGGTCGCTTTTGGTATATTCGGAAACCGTGAACAAAACATTGGCCCGCTCAAACGCCTTTTTATAATTTAAAAATTTATGCCAAAGTTTTCTTTTTAAATTATAAAACTCCGGGGTGACTACGGGCGATAAATCGTGGACTGTGATCGCAAGCTTAGTATTTGGGCTGATGCTGAACTGGTTTAAATTGGGCATAAAAAACCAATCGCAACTTCCGGTAAATTTTTCAATGCTTGTTAAATTAAATTTAAAAGCCATGTTTAAAATTTTGCTTGGGATTCGGCTTTGCGCAACACGAGAATTAACATAGTGAAAATCGGGCAATTGTTTTGCCCGCATGGAATTATAAAACAGCGAATATTGGTTTTGCCCGTCAAGCAACAGCAAACTTTCCACCAAGTTTATGCAATAATTCTCCACCCCGCTCACCGTGCCGCTGGACAGGCTTCTTAAATCTATGGCGATTTTCATTTATTTAAATTTCTCCGGGTATTTTTCTTTAAGTAACTTTAAATTAGAAATAGCCACCAAACTCAAATCCATCCGGTCCACGTCTTTAAGATCAAACCAGCCGATTTGGTCCAGCTTTCCGGGTTCCAAGATAGATGGGTTACCCGATATAATTCTACAGGCAAAAGAAGGAGAAACCCAATGTTGTTTTTCATTTAAAATCAGATGGTCGTTTACACCCAGCAATTCCAATGGTTCGATGGTAATGCCAAATTCTTCTTTCATTTCCCGAATAATCGCATCCTTTACTTTTTCGCCAAACTCAACACCTCCGCCGGGAAACTCCCATTTGCCGGCTTCGTTGCGGGATTTGTTCCCTCTCTTAGCCATAAAGGCCCGGCCATGATCGTTAAAAATCACCGCTCCCACTCCGACCCCAATGTAATCAACTCCCTTTTTCATATTTTTTATTTACTAATTCCAAAATTTGCTGTTTAAACTTTTCTTTGCTGAATTTTTCGGCCTGCTGACGCAAATCATCCGCTTTATATTTTTGCGGGTTCCAAGAGAGGAGAAGGGATTTGATTTGGGGTTTGTAGCGGAGGCCACCGGCCTCCATTTCCTGATTGTGGCGGCCAGTGGCCGCCGCTACATCCTGGCCGAAGAATTCCCCGGTTACGCCCGGAATTATGGTTTCCAGAGCCCCGCCTTGACCCAAGGCCAGCGTTGCCGTGCCGCAGGCCGCGGCCTCCAGAGGCATCAGGCCGAAATCTTCCAGCTGGGGGAAAATAAATCCTTTGGCGTTGCTGTATTCTTCCCGCAGGCGTTCGTTGCTCAAGAAACCAAAAAATTTGATGTTTGGTTTGGCAATCGAACGTAAATATTCTTCCCGTCTGCCGGTCCCGACCACATGCAATGGCAAACCTATTTCGTTAAATATTTCAATTATTAATTCATTCTGCTTATGCGCCTGAAGACGGCCAGCAAGGAGAAAATAACCACGTTCCATGGCGTCATTCTGAGAGAGTGCATCCGACCGAAGAATCTCATCCTCGTAGTAAAGAGATTCTTCACCCCTCGGATGCACTCGGGGTTCAGAATGACGCCGGGAAGACGGGATCGCTTCGCCTTCTGCACTCCTCGCAATTACCGGGATGGGGGTGGGATGCCAAAAGTCCGTATCGATAAATGGGTAAATAATATCGCTATCACGACCGTAATATTTTTTTATCCGCGCCTGGACTTCTTTGGAATTTGCAATGAATTTAGTAACTCTTTGGGAGCTTTTGTAATCCCACTTTTTCATATGCCTCAAAAGCAGCCTCACGAGGGGCCGGATTAACAACGGCACTTCCTGTTTTACATAAAGCGGATCGCTCCATAAAAATCTGGTCGGCGTATGGCAATAATTAACGTGAACGCAATTTTTGGGCACCCAAATATTTTTAACAAAACCCGAGCTGGAAGATATTACTAAATCAAAACCCTTAAAATCCAAATTGTCCACGCCCCAAGGAATTAAAGGTAAAAGGTATTGAAGTTTGCCTAAAGATAAATATAAAGTCTGTAAGCCCGATGTTCGTATGTCCCAATTTTTGTATTTTGCTTTAAATTTTGGATCAAATACCAAAGTAAACACGGGCGCGTCCGGAAAAAGCTCGTGCAAGGCGTCAACTACCCTTTCCGCGCCTCCTAATTGCGTAAAACTATCGTGAGCTAAAGCAATCTTCATGTAACCGCTGATTCATCGCTGATTGGTACGCTGATATGTCGCTGAGTGCATAAAGACGGTTTCAGCGTCTTATCAGCGGCTGCAGTATTTCAGCGTTCGTTCAGCGATTTTAATAGTCTTCCTTAGATTTTGCCCCAAAACAAAGGAGCCAAAAACTTTTGGCTAAAATTTTAATATCCAGCCACAGCGACCAATTTTCTATATAATAAGTATTTAACTTAATTTCTTCCTCAAACGGCAAGTCCGGCCAAGAAACCTGGGCGATTTGCGCCATACCAAAAGCCCCCGGCTTTATGGAAAACATCCGCCGGTAACGGTTTTTGTAACGGCCAACCTCGTCAAGCACGTGGGCCCTGGGCCCGACCATGCTCATGTTGCCCACTAACACGTTCCAAAACTGCGGGATTTCATCCAGTTTGGTCTTGCGCAAAAATTTGCCGACGCGGGTAACCCTGGGGTCGTGTTTAACTTTTAAAAACGGGCCTTCCTTGCCGCCGCGGTCATTTTTTTCCCACAGTTCCCTACGAATTGTTTCCGCCTGCGCCCCGCCGTATTCTTCGCCCACGGAAAGATGGCTATACATAGTCCGGAATTTATAAAAAGTAAAATCCCTGCCTTTGCCCCCGCGCTTGGCTGAATAAATAATTTTGCCCCGGCTGTCTATTTTTATGGCTATGGCGATGATTAAAAATATCGGTGAAGTGATAATCAAACAAAACGCGGATAAAATTATATCCGCAACGCGCTTACTAACCTGCCCCCAGCCGTCCAGCGGGGTATTTTTTAAGGCAATCACCGGTATGCCTTTAAGTTCGGACATTTCCACGGCGTTTCGCTGGACTTCAAACAAATTAGGCACAAAACTAAAACTCAGCCCGTTATTCCGCGCGAATTGAACCAGTTTTAGGTTTGATTCGTCGTCCAAGGCGGAATTGGCCTGTAAAATTTCGTCAATTTTATTTTCGCCGTAAAGCCTTTCCAAATTATTTAATATGTTTTGGTCATATTCCAACTCGCCGCTGACTTCATACCCATATCTTTTATTTTTGTAAACCTGCTCAATTACCGGCACTTCGCCGCCTTTGCCGCTGATTATTACCAGCTTGTGCAAACCGATATTTTTGCCAAAAAGCATTTTTTGGATTTGCCGCAGTACCGTACGGCCCACAAATACCAAAACTATTCCCATGCCCCAAGTGGCCAAAATAATAAAACGGGACGGGAAAATGCTTTGGTTGAAAAAGAACAGCAAAATAACCAAAAGCAAGCCCAAAGATTCGCCAATGACGATTTTACTGAATTCCTGCAAAAATTTTCTGGTGCCGCGGAGGTTGTAAAGCCCAAAAAAAGCGAAAATTATAATTAAGGCCGGAATAATCTTTTCAATTACTCCTAAAAACTGGCTCAAGTTAAGCTGATAAATAACGGGCCCGACTATGCCTGTAAAATGGCCGCGGAAATAAAAAGAAACTATGCCAGCGAGCAGCAGCATTACAGCATCTACGGGAATGGAAATGATGTTAAAAATTAGTTCGGTTTTCTTCATATACCGCTGATTGGTCGCTGATAGGCACGCTGATTTAACGCTGAAACCAAAATCCCAGCGCATTTAAATTAACACCTTCATTATACCACTAAAAACGCACTTTTTCCACTAAAAAACCCGTCATTTGACGGGAATTTTAGTGCTTTAAGCAAGCTCGTAAGCCGAATTCTGTTTCTTCCGTCTTCGCCCCGCAGAGCGGGACTTCGGCGGATCAGCGCTATAAATAGATTATAGTTGCTGAAAATAATCATCTATCTGGGACCGATGTTGCCACCGACCTCTAGCAGCCTACCAAATTTGGCTTTGCACTCAAGTAAGGATTTAGCCGTTTCACCCTGATGTTACCATCAGGCATGTCCCAAAGGGACACCTCTGCCTTTCGGCTTTGGCGTTACTGTTCGCACCTCGCACCTCGCGGTGGACGGGAATTACCCGCTACCATTCTTGATAACTCTTAAGTGGCTATCAAATAAGTGTTCGGACTTTCCTCTCTCCGCCAGAGGCGGAAAGCGATTACTCGACTTGCTTAAAGCCCAAATATTTTAGCATTTTTAGCAAACTATGTCAAGCCAACTTCAGCGGCAGATAATAGAGGATACAATACATAATGTGATCGCCGCCAAGGTAGAATTTAAGCGGTTTTTGGGAAAAGTCCGGAAAAGACAGCGTCATTACCCCAAGTACCTTAAAACCTTTAAAGTCGATAAA
>Ga0182027_10000754_pt1 | contig 55111 bp, 46 predicted proteins | sample 712E1DmetaG_FD_121300 | JGI IMG/M metagenome (GOLD analysis project Ga0182027, IMG submission 121300) | Permafrost microbial communities from Stordalen Mire, Sweden - 712E1D metaG (Illumina Assembly) | ecosystem: Environmental > Terrestrial > Soil > Wetlands > Permafrost | place: Sweden...
AATAACCTGATGTAGGGTATTTATCTGAAAAGCGAGATTCAATCTGAAGTGAAAAATTATCATTTGTGTCCGCAGGCTGAATCACATATTCATTTGAAGTTTCATAATCGCGTATGGCAAAAACAAACCTGTTTTCATTATCCGTTTCTGCATATTTGAATAAAGGAATTTTACCGGGTACTGAAAGGTAAAGTTTTTTGTTATAGTAAGATTCAGATTTATTTCTGCTCCTATAAAAACCAGATAAATATTGTTTTTGTTTTTCAAACGGGTACTTAATTTTCGGTAAGTTCAAATGGATTACATTTTCCCAGTTTATCCACTTACTTTTAATTGAGAGTAGATAGTTGTCAATTGTCTCCGGGGGCAACTTAAAAAAATGGATGCGATTTAAGTTTTCGCCATGTAGTGATGAAAATTCATTTCCAGCAATAATATAATCAGAGATATCAGGATTTTTGGAAGGTCCGTTTTTAGCTGAAACAGAAAGACTGAAGTTTGACCTGTCTGCTTCAGATATAAGATTGGTATCGAGATCTATTTCAAGACTGATTTTTTCCCTTCTCCCAAATTTTTCTCCGGTTTTTATAATTGATTGATCGGATAAGGGAAAAGGTTTGAAAACAAGTCGGTTGCAAACAGAGTTTCCACCGGAATCGAAAACCGAAATCTGATTTATCCCGGGACTTAATTTATTTCCTGCAATTACTAATTCTTTATTTTTTCCTGAAAAATATTCCCGTGTGCCAAATAGAATATTTCCTCTGACCTGGATTACAAGGTAAAAATAATTGCTCCCTGTTTCTGCAATTGTCGAATTAACATTTATTTTCAGAGAGTCATTTGCCAGTCTTTTAACACTTAGGGAGAACCCTGTCTGACTAATTAACGGAAGCGGGAATATATTTTTATCCTTTTTGCTTTTAAGCTTATATGATTTCCCTGGCTCGGCAAAAAACTCAAAAGCCCCGATTCCCGAACTATCCACCACAACTGTGATTAATGAATCTTTTATTCCATCTGAAAGATAACCTTTGAATGTCTTTGCCTCACCAAGTTTGTTATAGACTCTTACTCCCACTTTGTTTATAAACCCACTAAGCAACCGGTCTCCTTCCGGGTAAAATGCAATATTATAATCTGAATTATCAGGAAAATCTCCTTCAGTTTTTTTCTTGAAAAGGTTTTCACTGAATGGATTATAGATTGTTATGGTCTCCATGAAACAGCCATCAGGAAGAAAGTTTTTCATCCAATTGGTATATGCTCTCAAAGTATATTCTCCTGAACTTAATGAGTCCGGTAACATGAACCCTCCGCCACCTGACCCGTTCTCAAGCCTTATTTTAGTCTGGGAAACAGGTTGATTTCCAGGATCAAGAAGTTCGATATAGGCAAATGAACTTTCAGAAGAAAGAGCCAGACTCTGACGATTGAACAGGTAGGCATTAAACCAGAAATATTCACCGGCAATGTAATTTTCCCTGTCAGAATGAATATAGATATCTTCAAATGGGATGGCCTTGCAATAGGTTGATAATTTTCCCTTTAAAGTATCGATATAGGGATCATTTGGCTGGCTTTTTAAATAAAAAATGTCAACTGCAAAAGAAAGGATTGTCAAAACCGTCTTTAAATATCTGTTCATTTAAGATCACTTTGAATTACTTTGACATCTTTTGTGTCATTCCAGTAGGGAGGCATTATATTTGAACCTGTAAGAGAGCAATCAGTGCATTCCTTTTTATCAGTCAGTACATAGCGGCTCTGCCCCGGACCGACAAAATATTCAGCTATTACCCAGTTATAGATATTCAGGAAGCCATCTGACTGAAGAGAAGATATGGTATCAGTAGGGCAATTAATGTAAAAATCCTGAAATCCTGTCAGCGTATTTTTAATGAAAATGCGTTTGGATGCTACAGAAGAGACACTGAAAAATCCAAGGACTTTTTCTGCGGGATTATCAATGCAATTAATATTACTCTCCACAGACATAGGAACTATGTCATATAGACCACCAACATTTTCAGTTATTCTTTGAAGAGCATCCCAGTAAGTATATTCTTCCTGATTAAGTGAATATTGTCTGACAAAAAAACTGTATTTGACCTGAAGCCTGTCTGTTTCTGTTGTAACGAAATTCAATGCCAATTTTGATACCCTGTCTTCTGCCAAGACGGAAGTATTTTTAACGAAGATCTTGTTTGAATTAGCTGTCTTCCAACAAATTCTGTTTATAATCGTTTCATAGAAATAGGGAAGTTTGAATTCCCAGGTTTCAGTAAAATCCCATCGGTAAAAATTACATTTTTTCTCAGGATCGTGTGTGTCGACATATATTTGATAACCCGGAACTGTCTGGCCTAAAGAATAATTGTTATTATAAACAATTTCTGCATAAACACTATCTATAGGTGGAACAGGCTGCATTTTTACCGGTCTGGATTCATAAAAATGGTTCCCTGAAGTAATATGAAGAATATATTCTCTCCCGACTTCCCCCCTGAATTTTGTTGAATCTGATGAATACAATCCAGCCTGCGTCTCCTGAAAAAGATAATTATTACCAGCATCATCTGAAACAGATACTACGCAACCAGTAATCGGAGAATTATTAAAACTTTTTGTATCAAGTTGTGATGAACTTGAAATCTTTATTTTGTAGGAATTGTTCTGATCGGTTAAAAGACCTTCAACAACAGGAAAATTGTTCACATTCCTGGTTTCAGGTATGAATTGAGTCACACATGAACAGGTAGCCAGAAGTATTAACAGGAACAATTTTTTTTCAGGCATTCTCAATAATCTTTAAAAATCAAAACTGTAAGTCACTGTTGGTATTGCTCTTGCAAATACAGAGAGCTTATATCCATAAACCTTATATCCAATGGTCTCAAAATACATGGAGTATACGTTTTCTCTTCCCAGAAGATTAAAGACAGAAAATGTCCAGGCCGGGTTGGCTAGCTTATGCGCTTTAAGATTCCCGCTGAACTTTGCAGAGATATCTAGCCTTGAATAATCCGGGATTCTGTATTGGTTTCTGTCTGAATAATCTACAAGAATCATATTATTATTTTCATAAAGAACAACCGGATAGGTAATGGGACGTCCGGTGCTGTAGGTATAATTAAGCGAAAAATTTATACGTCTGCTTATAAAATAATTGAACATTAGTGAAACGTCATTTGGTTTATCATAAGATGCCGGGAACCATTTTCCTCCATTAATTTCGTCAGAGGCAAATTCAGTTATGCTTCTGACAAGTATCCTCGAATAAGTGTAACTCATACTCCAGTTTAACTTTCCCATCGATCTTTTAAGCATTAATTCAAGTCCATATGCTTTTCCCGTGACATTTATAATATCTCTTTCGATATTCTGGTTCATAATCAGATTGGTTCCTCCTTTAAAATCGACCATATTTTTAATGGTTTTATAATAGATCTCAGCCGATATTTCGATCTTCCGGGAAGGAAATTCAAGATAATAACCTGCAGCGTATTGATCTCCAATTTCGGGTTTGACATAATAATCACTTAATTTCCAGGTATCTGTTGGGGCAATAGAAGTGGTATTAGACAAAAGATGCAAGTACTGACGGGTACGGTTATAATTCAGTTTTATTGAACTATTCCCGGTTAATTTATAATTCAATGAAACCCTGTATTCTGGGCCGGCATAAGTCTTATAAATATTTCCTGATTTTATTCTCAGAGTGTCAGTCACAGTTGACTGGCTAAATGGTTGATTTGGCGCATAGATCGGAATATTATTTGGACCTATAGCGGAAAAGAGAGAGAATCTGAGACCAAGATTCAGGGAAAGATTTTCAGTTATGTTTATTTTGTCCTCGGCATACAAGGCTCCTTCAATCGCTCTTTGTCTCTCGATTCTACTCACTGCTAAAAGGGATGAATCAGATCCGGGTAGGAGTTCTCCGGGTAAGACGGTATACCTGTTCAGATCAATACCAAAATTAAGCCTATGATTATTAATTTTATAATAGTCGAAATCCGCCTTAATGTTGGAGTAATTTATTTTATGGTTAAGTATAAAAGCGTTTTCAGGAACTCTGTTGCCTTCAATTTTGTAATTATAATTACTTGAGTTAGCAGAAAGCATAAAAATAAAGTTGGTATTGACAGTGTGTCTCCATTTTAATGATACAATCTGATTCTCATAATTATAGGTTGTGTCTGAGTTGAATTTGAATGAATCATGACTAATATAGGAGGATAATTCAAGCCTGTTATTGGAATTGATTTCATAAACCATCCTTCCATTAAAGTCATAGAATGAAGCTTTGCTGTTACGAATAGCCTGATTATCAATAAGACCCAGTATCCAGTTTGAATAAGTAGTTCTTCCGGCGAGAACAAGGGAAAGTTTTTCTTTTATCAAAGGGACCTCAACAAGCAGATGGGTTGTTATAGGACTTATCCCTGCACTACCCTGGAATTTTTCTTTATTGCCGTCTCTAGAAATAATATCGAGCACTGAAGAAATTCTTCCGCCATATTGTGCAGGAATACCACCTTTGTACAAAAGTACATCCTTAATAATATCTGAATTTACGGCAGAAAAGAATCCAAAAAAATGAGACGTATTAAATATTGGAGCACCGTACAAAAGAATCAGATTCTGATCAGCTGCTCCTCCTCTGACATTAAACCCCGAAGAACCTTCTCCAACTTCTTTTACGCCTGGAATAAGAAGCATACCTTTAAGTATATCCGTTTCGCCCATCGAAGTGGGCATAAGCTTAAATGATCTCATGTTCAGCTTCTCAAGACCGACTTCGTATCTCTGAAGGACATTGTTTTTATCAGCAGTTACTATAGTTTCTTTAAGCGGGATCAAAGTCTCTTTCATGTCAACATCGAGTTTACCGGTTCCATACACTCTGGCATTAACACCGGTCTCTTTCATCCCCATATAGGTATATCTTATATAATAATTTCCCCTCGGTACACTTATTGAATAAAATCCATACTCATTAGTTAATGACCCTATTGAAAGTTCTTTAACAAATACGGCGGCTCCGATAACAGGTTCTTTTGAATCTTTGCTCTTTACATAACCTGATACAACCACATTGCCAGTTCTGTTCTGCTCCGAAGGATTACCAATTTCAACTAGCAGATTCTCAACAAACTTCTGCTGATTATCCTGTCCTGAATAATCAGTTTTAGGAATAAATTTATCATTCGATAAAATTACAGATGCCGGGGTTTTCACCTTATAATCCTTTGAGAGAATTATGTCTCCTGATCTGTCAAAAACATAATAAATATTCTTGCCCTTAAATATATTATCAAGCAAACCAGTCAGTGTCGAAGAATTTTCATATTTCCCGAGCTGAATATTTTTGACCCATTCAGATTTGTAAAAGACCCTGACATTATAATGGCTTTCAATGGAGTTTGCAAATTCATTAAAGCTCATTCCTTCATAATTCCAGTTAATTATATAATCAGATTTCTGCCCAGTCAGAACTAATTTGAACAAGAAAAAAAGAATAAATATAAGGGTCAGTCTCCTCATGAAATTATAAAGCTTTTATTTAAGATCATCGTAAAATTTAATTACCGGAATAAAACTATCAGGACTCTTCTTCCTGATCCTGATTTTTTCCTTTTTGATAAATTTCTGAAGTTCTTCCTGCCTGTCTGATAAAGCATTAAGCAGATCTTTTTTCCCGGAGACCGGGTAAAAGGTACCATTTCTGAAGATAAAAAGATCCTGCAACTGATAAAATTCATCATACCTGTTTTCCACTGCCAATAGCTGGATTTTTTTTATCTCTTTCATTACCAGATATGTTTTTCCTTTGTAAAGAACCTGTCCAAAGCCTTTGAAAGGATAGCCGTTTCCATTACCGAAATTCTCAAACAGATATTTTTTATTTTCAAACGTCAGGGAAAATCCTTTAATGTGTTCCTTATTAAGCTGAATAAGAATGTCCTGATTCATTGAAGTAATTAACTGATCATTATATATGTCGTACCTTAACGATACATTTTTAAATGTCAAATCATCTATAAACACTTCCCCGTTCAGCCAGTTTTTTGAAGGGAAGAACTCATCCCCAACAATATCATGATATAATCCTCTCCACAACCTGCCATTATAAAGTAATTGAATATCAGAGATTGTATCTGATTGAGATACAGATAAATGCATTCTATTCTGATCAGAGCTCTGTCCTGAAATTGCGGAGATATTTAGCAGGGACGTAAAAACAACCGAAATAACTGGAAGAAATTTATCCATTATTATTGATACTTAAATTCTTTATCGTACTGCAATGATACTGAAAAAAATGGTAGTATATTGAGTCTGGCATAGGCTACATAACATATTGTAATTATTCTTAAACGGAATAACCTTGAGGTGTATTGTCGATTTGTCAAAGTAAATCTCAGAATATTCTAAAAATAATCAGTGCTTTGTTAATTTTGTCATCATATTTATTGATAATGATCATTCACACAGGATATGAAAATCTGAATTTATTAAATCCGGTAGTAACACTGGGGATTTTTGATGGTGTACACTCTGGTCATAAGATTCTGATTAAAAGTCTGGTAGATAAGGCATTAAAGATTGGTGGAGAATCGGTAGTGATTACATTCTATCCGCATCCCCGCATGGTTCTTTCCCAGAATCCAACAAACCTTACTTTTCTTACAAGCCTGGATGAAAAGATCACGCTGCTTGAAAAAGAAGGGGTCAATCATCTTGTTGTTATTCCTTTTAATCATGAACTCAGCAATAAACAAGCATGTGAATTTATCGAAGAAGTACTTGTAAAAAAAATAGGTGCAAAGTTTCTGATTGCAGGTTTCAATCATCATTTTGGCAATAAAAGAGAAGGAGATTTTGATACTATCCGACGTTGTGCAGAATCTTTTGATATAGTTGTTGAACAGGTAAAAGCCTTTTACACTGGTGAGGCTACAGTAAGTTCATCCTTAATCCGTGAAAATTTAATGAAGGGAGAACTGGAAGAGGCGAATAGGCTGCTTGGATATAATTATTTTATAAACGGGACTGTTGTCGAAGGAAGACATATTGGGAAAGAAATTGGATTTCCTACTGCAAATATTGTTCCTGATTATAAAAACAAGCTGGTTCCAAAAGATGGTGTTTATGCTGTTGAGGTCATGATAAAGGGATCCAAACATTATGGAATGTTGAGCGTAGGCTCAAATCCAACAGTTAATGACGACCCTGGAAAAAAGACTATCGAAGTAAACATCTTCGATTTTGAAGATGACATTTACAAGTCAAAAATCTGCGTCGTTTTCAGATATAGAATGAGAGATGAAATAAGGTTTGCAAATATCACTCTGCTTGCTGAACAGCTTGAAATTGATAAAAAAATGGCACTTAATTTATTGAATAAATAAATTACATTTTTTGCTACCTTTGCCTCATGAAATTCTAAGATTATGAATCAACTTATTGAAACAATGCAATTTAAAGTTAAAGATATCTCTCTGGCCGATTTTGGCAGAAAGGAGATTGAAATTGCTGAAAAGGAGATGCCTGGATTACTGGCAATTCGAAACAAATATTCTTTTGAAAAGCCTCTTAAAGGAGCCAGAATTACAGGCTCTCTACATATGACCATTCAGACTGCTGTTCTTATTGAAACTCTTTCAGAACTTGGTGCAGATGTCCGCTGGGCAAGCTGCAATATTTTTTCTACTCAGGATCACGCTGCCGCTGCCATAGCTGCCAGTGGAATACCGGTTTTTGCATGGAAAGGCGAGACTCTTGAAGAGTATTGGTGGTGCACAGCCCAGGCTCTTGCATTCATGGATGGGAAAGGGCCTAATCTGATTGTTGATGATGGTGGAGATGCTTCACTTTTTGTGCACCTTGGTTTTAAAGCTGAAAATAATCCTTCATTATTAAATAAAAAACCAGAAAACAGGGAAGAGGGAATCATATTATCTGCTTTAAAAGAGATACTTGCATCAGACCCTGAAAGATGGCACAGAACCGTCAGTGAGCTAAAAGGAATATCTGAGGAGACTACAACCGGTGTTCACAGACTTTACCAGATGATGGAAAATGGTGAACTTCTTGTTCCTGCAATTAATGTGAACGATTCGGTTACCAAATCAAAATTTGATAATCTTTACGGATGCCGCGAATCATTGGCTGATGGCATTAAACGTGCAACCGATGTGATGATTGCTGGAAAGGTAGTTGTAATTTGTGGTTATGGAGATGTCGGTAAGGGTTGTGCAAAATCTATGAAGTCATACGGTGCAAGGGTTATTGTAACGGAAATTGACCCGATATGTGCCCTCCAGGCTTCAATGGAAGGATTTGAAGTTAAGACTGTTGAAGACGCTCTTGATGAGGGAAATATTTTTGTAACTGCAACAGGAAATAAAGACATTATCACCATTGATCACATGCTCAGAATGAAAGATCAGGCTATAGTTTGCAATATCGGTCACTTTGACAATGAGATTCAGATGGACGAGCTTAATAATTTCAAAGCTAAAAAAGTGATAAACATCAAACCGCAAGTTGATAAATATCAATTCTTTGATGGGCATTCGATATTTATTCTTGCCGAAGGAAGACTCGTTAATCTGGGTTGCGCAACCGGCCATCCTTCATTTGTCATGAGTAATTCATTCAGTAACCAGACATTAGCCCAGATCGACCTTTGGAAGAAAAACTATAAGATAGGTGTTTACAGGCTTCCCAAATACCTTGATGAAGAAGTTGCACGTCTTCATCTTCATCAGCTGGGAGTAAAGCTGACTGAACTTTCAAAAGAACAGGCTGAATATATTGGCGTTAATCCTCAGGGACCATACAAACCTGAACATTACAGGTATTAATATTCATTAATGATGCCAGACGTAGACTGATTGCCCGTCAAAGCTGGTCTTGTAATTTTTAAGTGGATATCTTCCAATACCGGAACTTGGAGTTCCACCTGCTTCCAGAGAATAATATGTACTACACTTCGGGCAGATGGCGCTGATGAAGTCAACATTTACTTTTACTTTTAGTCCGTTCACTTCATAGTCATATGGGCAAGTACGATCATAGGCATAAAACTGATCCAGATTTGACCTGTAAACGATTATTCCACTACTGTCGTATCCGGCAGATCTAGCCCCCCAGTTATTGGTCTGATATGTTACAATCACATGATTAGTAATTGCATTAAGATCCCGGAATATGATATCGTTAAGATCTAAAGTAAAATCAACATAAACATCCGGGATGACATCATATTTACTTTTTTTACAGGATATCAATGAAATAGATAGTAGCAGTGTAATTAAAAAAATTATTATTTTTGACTTTGAGACCATTGAGAATATTATTCTTATGCAAATTTACAATTCCAAACATTATTATAACGCAACTGGATTGCTAATATTTTAAACAGCAGAACATGAACAGATTATCTTTTCGTCAGTTACTGGTCTTTTTATTGATAATATTTTCTGTTGGAATTTCGGTTTGTGACGGGCAGCAATTGGGAACCGGACCTGTAGGACGAACTAAACATGGTCTGTTCGGAATATCTTTTGGTAAAAAAAGAGATAATGGTGTAAAAGCGCCTAAGTCGGTTAATCAGGTTAAAAGAGAACAGGAAAAGAAGAAAAAAAAGGAAGAAGCGGATTACGTTAAATCTGTTAAGGAATCACAGAAGAGGACAGTCAAAATTCAATCACCTGAAGTGCAGGACAGAATGAAACAGAATGAGAAAGATACTAAAACAAGGGAGAAGACAAAAAAAGCAAAGGCTTCAGAATCGACAAAGAAAGCCGGGAAAAAATACAAAAAATAGTCCCGTCAGAAACCACATTATTTATCGGAGAATAACGTGTGGATATTTAAATCACTGATAAACATATATTAGCACTATTGTTTTTGAATATTTAAAAATTGTAATATATTTGTGTTATGAAGAGTTCCGGAAACCCCGGAATTCTTCTTATTTTTTAAATAGAGCATACTAAAATGGCAGATGTTATATATATTACTGAGGAGGGTCTGCATAAACTCAAGGAAGAATTAGACCAATTGAGAAATGTTGAAAGGCCTGGTATATCTAAGCAGATAGCAGATGCCAGGGACAAAGGCGATCTTTCTGAAAATGCTGAATACGCTGCTGCAAAAGAAGCTCAGGGCTTACTTGAGCATAAGATATCAAGGCTGGAGGATATTGTAGCCAGGTCGAGGGTTCTTGATGAATCAAATATTGATACGACATCTGTCAGGATACTTAACAAGGTCAAAATCAGGAACAAATCGACTAATTCGGTTATGGAATATCTCATTGTACCCGAGAGTGAAGCTAATTTCAGACTTGGTAAAATTGCAGTCAGCTCTCCAATTGCACAAGGATTGATGGGGAAAAAGGTGGGAGATGTGGTTGAGATTAAAGTTCCATCCGGAATCATCCCATTTGAGATCGTTTCAATTTCAGTTTAATAAATTTCAGAAAAATATGGCTACCATTTTTACCAGGATCATAAATGGTGAAATTCCATGTTACAAAATCGCCGAGGATGAAAATTACTTTGCATTTCTCGACATCAATCCGTTAAAAGCTGGACATACTCTGGTGGTACCAAAGAAAGAGATAGATTATGTTTTTGACCTCGATGATAATCAACTTGCAGGGCTAATAATTTTTTCAAAAAAGATTGCTTCAGCAATAAAAAGTGCCTTTCCATGCAATCGTATCGGGGTAGCTATACTTGGTCTTGAAATTCCTCACGCCCATATTCACCTTGTTCCGATGGATAGGATGGAAGATATAAATTTCAAAAACCCTAAGCTTAAGTTTTTACCAGAAGAGTTCAGGGAGATTGCTGTTAAAATAGCCCATAAGGTCATCCTTTAGAATATTCAATATTTTATAAATATTACTTTTTTTATTTCTTATAATCTTTGTGTCCTTGGTTCCTTAGTGCCCTGATGGCATCAAAATAGGTTCTTTTTTGCCACAAAGACATAAAGACACAAAAGTTCACCGAGTTTTATTTATATCTTTATATAATTAATTCAGCATCGCTGCATGAGTTATCTGTATGATTTATGGGATGATTTTATCAGCCTTCTCTTTCCGAGGCTTTGCTATGCCTGTGGCAGTCATCTTTTAAGAAATGAAAAGCTGATCTGTACCCAATGTTATATTTCAATTCCACGTACAAATTATCATCTCACACCCGACAACCCTGTGGAGCAGTTATTCTGGGGTCGATGCCAGATTTGCAAAGCAGCAGCTTTTTCATTTTATAACAAGGGAAGCAGGATCCGAAAACTTATTCATAATCTGAAATATAGAGGAGTACGGGAAATCGGTTATGAGTTGGGAAAGATCTATGGTCTGTCTCTCAGACATTCAGATTTTTTAAATGAGGTCGATTTAATAATACCCGTGCCTCTTCATCCATCAAAACATCGCAAGAGAGGATTTAACCAGGCGGAATGCATATCGAGAGGATTAGCGGATACAACAGGTTTGCCATTGGATCTTAACTCGCTGGTAAGGATCGCTTTGTCAGATACACAAACAAAAAGATCGCGTTATGAAAGGTGGTTGAATGTTGAAGGTATATTTTTCGTAGCCGAACCTGCCGAGCTCAAGGGGAAACATATTTTACTAGTTGATGATGTGATAACAACCGGTTCAACGTTGGAGGCATGCACGGTGGAACTACTTAAAATTGAGAATGTTAAAGTAAGCGTTGTTGCTATAGCAGTAGCCGTACAATAATTATTTGATCCTTTTGGGATTTTTGTTTATAAAATCCTTCCAGCTGTTATATGCTTTATCCCCTGAAGGATTTTTACTCTGGTAGAAATGACAGAGAGCTGCAGCAAGTCCGTCAGTGGCATCAAGAATAATATCTTCCTCCTTGAATTTTAAAATATTCATCAGCATGGCAGCAACCTGTTCCTTGGAAGCTGCACCCTGGCCAGTAATTGACATTTTTATTTTTCTCGGGGCATATTCGAAGATTGGCACTGAACGGTAAAGAGCAGCAGCTATTGCGGCGCCCTGAGCTCTGCCCAGCTTTAACATGGATTGAACGTTCTTGCCGTAAAATGGTGCTTCCACAGCAAGTTCATCAGGATGATATTCATCAATCAACCCGAGAGTACGATCAAAAATGTGTTTTAACTTAAGATAATGGTCCCCTAATTTAGAAAGGTCGATAGAACCAAGCGTAACAAGCTCAGGTACAGTTCCTGATGCCCTTATGACACCATAACCTGTTATATTGGTTCCAGGATCTATTCCGAGAATTATCCGTTCTAAAGCCTTTTCCTTCAAAAGATTTTATTTCTTAATAACGAATGCATTATTGAATTTATCGGGTCTTTCAGAAAATTGTATGGAAGGTTTGTAAATATAAGTCCCTTTTGCAGAGACACTTCCGTTCTCCAGATAATAAATGGCTTCCTTTAAACAAAGCTCATTCCTGTCACTCCAGTCATGAGTAATATCATCAGGTACATACTTCATAGGTGCAAATCCATTATAAAAACCACCTTCATTTTTCGAATTCACTACGGAGAACGATATTGGCCAGAACATGTAATCAGTTTTGTACGAAACTCCTACCATCCCTACTGGTTTCCCATTTGTAGTATCTCCCAAAGTTCTGACATCAAGGTAAGGCTTCAGTCCATTTAGAAGATCTTCACTAGCTGACGCAGTCGATCTGGTGCAGATTGCAATTAATCTAGTCAGCGTTATCGGGGAAGAGACTGTATTTAAATTGTAAGTTTCGTTGCTTGAAGTATTTTTATCATTAAAAGTTAAATTAAGAAAGGTCTTATTGACATTTGCCTGCCCCGCAATATAGCTTGCCATATTAGTCAGTACATCCAAATCACCCCCTCCGTTGTATCTTAAATCGACAATAAGATCTGTAATGTTATTTTGTTTAAAATATGTAAACGCAGTAGCCAGTTCGGCATTTGACGGCGGAATGAACTGATCAAAAACGAGATGTCCTGTTATACCGGATTTCAGATGTAAAGTATCACAAACAATTACGGTATTTAAAATGAAAGAGGCTTTACTGGAAGTGATGGTGGAATCTCTTCCATCCGGGATCTGAAATAGAAAAGTATTTGATACACCTGCCTGGGATAGGCCAATCAATTGATTATAAGCATTATTATCTCCGGAAATAAAAATAGGTGCAAGATCAGTTCCATTGAGTTTTTTAATAATCCAACCCCTTCGGACTCCTTTTACATACAAAGGAGAATTATTGTAAATCTGGACAATCCTGACTTTGTTTGAAGGGTCCAGTCCCATTCTTATACCATGTCCTACAAAACTTCCCGAAAACATAGCTGTATATTCATCATAAGTTTGAATAAAGCTCCATCTGTCAAGCGTTTTATATCTCATTGCCTCCAAGAGAATATATGGATCGGTATAATTGTCTTTAACTACTACGGGCATAAGTTTATACCAGAAATAAACATCATTCATAGTGGTATATAAATAATCCCTTGCCAATAAAGTATTAGCGTCGGTTGTTGATGGTGCAACATCTTTTTTGCATGAACTGAAAGCTACAGCTGTCAGAAAAAATATAATGATAAGCTTTTTCATATCTGTGCTATTATTATAATGTATATAACAATTAGAATAAAGTTTTTGATCTCCGGTTCTGAATAATAATTCCTGCAATTATAAGCAATAATCCTGCCGGAGTTGTATAATAAACGGGTTCCTTAAGAATAAAGTGTACAAAAATAAGTGAAATGAATGATGCCAGGTAAACAAGATTGCTTACTTTATCGTTTGTAGTTGCAAATTGAAGAGCTTTAAGCCAGAAGAAAAATGCGATTCCCATCTCAAATATCCCAACATAAATTGAAGCAGCAAAGCCTTTGAAACTAACCGCTTGCCCGGAATTTCCAACAAACAATATGGCAGTTAAAAGGTAGACTGAAGCAAACAGAAAATTTGTAAAGAGCTTAATAGATTCATCTCTTTTATCTTTCATGTTGAAGATAAAATAGAATGCCCAGAACAATGAACTTCCTGTTGCCAGCAAGACACCTGTTATATCAGATTTCCCGGGATGCAATGGTTGTCCTTGTGATGAAATGATATAGACACCAGCAAAACTGATCAACAAGGCGATAAAACTTTTTCCGGGGATCTTTTGTTTTAATATCGGGACAGATAGGAAAACCAATATTATCGGCCATATCATGTTAAGCGGTTGAGCTACCTGGGCCGGCAGTAACTTATATGCTTTGAGAAGTATTATATAGTAAACAAAAGGGTTTATTAAACCTAGAAGTGCAGAGTTGAGCAAATCCTTAGCTGTGCTTTTCCATAGTAATTCAACTTTTTTACCGGCAATTACAATGAAGAACAGGACTAATGTTGAAGTAATTGAAGCAATAGTAAGCATTGGAAGAACTTCAAGTTCACCCAATCCTATTTTAAAAACTGTAGGAATTGTTGACCAGAATAAAACTGCAAGTCCGGCAAAGAAATATGATTGTTTTGCCCGGTCCATCAATTAGCAATTATTCTTTTTTGTTTTAGTTTATTATTTCAAAGCCGGTATATGGGACTAACGCTTTAGGAACAATTATCCCATCATGTGTCTGGTTGTTTTCAAGTATTGCAGCAACAATTCTTGGAAGAGCAAGAGCGCTGCCGTTAAGAGTATGGGCAAGACGTGTCTGTTTATCTCCTTTTTCTTTGAACCTGCATTTCAGCCGGTTAGCCTGGAATGATTCAAAGTTTGAAACAGAACTAACTTCCAGCCATCTTTTCTGAGCGGCTGACCATACTTCAAAATCATAGGTCAGTGCGGAAGTGAACGACATGTCACCGCCGCAAAGTCTAAGAATTCTGTAGGGTAATTCAAGCTTCGAAACAAGTCCTTCGACATGTGAGACCATCTCATCCAGTGATTTGTATGAATGATCGGGATGGGCTACCTGTACAATTTCAACTTTATCGAACTGATGAAGTCTGTTAAGTCCGCGTACATGCGCACCCCATGATCCTGCCTCCCGTCTGAAGCATGGGGTATATGCCATATTCTTAACTGGAAGTTCTTCAGTATTCAGGATTACGTCCCTGTAAATATTAGTGACCGGAACTTCAGCTGTGGGAATAAGATAGAAATTATCTATTCCAACATGGTACATCTGGCCTTCCTTATCGGGTAACTGTCCGGTTCCAAAACCCGAATCTTCATTTACCATTATTGGAGGCATAATTTCTCTATATCCTGCATTTTCGCCTTCATCCAGGAAGAAATTAATTAACGCTCTTTCGAGTTTTGCTCCTTTCCCTTTATAAACGGGGAAACCGGCTCCTGTAAGTTTGATGCCCAGATCAAAATCAATAATGTCATATTTTTTTATCAAGTCCCAGTGAGGCGTAGCATCGGTTTGTAACTCAGGAATTTTTCCGCCTTCTCTGATCTTAACATTATTGTCAGCTCCAAATCCTTTTGCAACAGATTCATGAGGCAGATTAGGCAGCTTTATTATTTCATTTCTAAGTTCCCTGTCAATTGAGATGAGTTTTTCGGAAAGTGTTTTTATCTCTTCTTTAAAGGCATATGTTTTAACTTTCGATACTTCAGCTTCTGATTGTTTTCCTTCTTTGATAAGAGAACCAATCTCTTTCGAGATTTTGTTCATTTCAGATTGCAATAAATCTGTTTTAGTTTGTGTTTCTCTTCTGTGCAGATCGAGCTCAAGGATGATATTGATTATATTTTCTGCTTCGAAGTTCTTTATTTTGAGCCTTTCAATTACAAAATCCTTTCTTTCCCGAATCAGATTAATAGTTAGCATAACTGATATTTTAATAATAAAAAAGCAGGCTTTAAAGGGCCTGCTGTAAAAGTATTAAAAACTCCTGAATATGCTTTTCCGAAAGAAAAGAATTTCAGAATTTTAAATAAACTGACTGCCTTATTCACTTACCGGTATGACAGATACATAGGATCTGTTATCTTTCTTTCTTTTAAACTCCACATTACCATCGATAAGTGCAAAAAGAGTATGGTCTTTTCCAATTCCAACATTGAGACCAGGATTATGAACAGTTCCTCGCTGACGAACTATAATACTGCCTGCTTTGACAGCCTGGCCACCGAATAGTTTCACACCCAGACGCTTACTTTCAGAATCGCGACCATTACGCGAACTACCTGCTCCTTTTTTGTGTGCCATAATGCTATTTTTTTAACTTTTGCTAATTATTCTTTTCCTTTTGGTTTTTTAGCTGCCGGTTTCTTTTCAGTTGCAACTTTTTTAGCTGCAGGTTTTTTCACCGAAGCTGTTTTTTCCTGAACTTTAGCAGGGGAAGCTTTTTTCACAACCGCTTTTTTCTCAACACTCTTTGTTTCAGCAACTGCTACTTTTTCAATTGCATTTTCAGTGATTTTGACCTCTTCTTTTTTGGCAGTCTTCTTAACAGCTTTTTCGTTGATACTGACAATCTCGACCTGAGTAAAATTCTGACGGTGTCCATTTCTGATCCTGTAACCCTTTTTCCTCTTCTTTTTAAAAACGATAACCTTGTCACCTCTTACGCGATCAAGTATTTTACCTTCGACAGTAGCATCTTTAATTGTCGGTTCACCAATTATTATTTTCCCTTCGTCCTCAATTAAAAGAACCTTATCAAATTCAACCTTTTCCTCTATTTCATCCTCAAGCCGATGGACAAAAATCTTTTTACCTTCCTCAACTTTGAATTGCTGTCCAGCAATTTCTACGATTGCATACATTCCTTAATATGTTTTATGTTACTCCGAGAGGCGTATATAATTTTAAAATTGTATAACTTCCAGATGCCCCTGTGGATTTATTTTATTTCGGACTGCAAAGATATAAAAAATCAATTATTTGCAAACCATTTAACTGTTTTTTGCATTTCTTTTCAAAACAAATGTTTAATAAATATTAGTACGGAATCCTTCAGTAGGGATTATTAGCAGGTCAAATATCCTTTTTGGAAACCTGAACTTAAGGTACTGCATTTTCAAAGAAGCCTAATTTAAATGATGGTTAATAAAAAAATAAGGCTATCCCCGAATGATAAATCATTAATCTTTATATTTGTTGTAGATCAAAGAACATCAATAATTATTCTGAGTCATAATTGTTTGAAATGAAGAGAGTTAAGTTAAAGGTTCTGGGGATTTCATTTAGTCAGACTCAGTCAGGGGCTTATGCACTTGTCCTAATAGAGGAGAAGGGCGAGAGAAGGATTCCAATTATTATCGGAGGATTTGAAGCACAGGCAATTGTCCTTAAACTTGAAAACCTTGAACCTCCACGGCCTGTTACTCATGACCTCTTTAAAAATTTTGCAGATGAATTCAATATTACTGTTTCAGAGGTATTTATACACAAGCTCGAAGAAGGAGTTTTCTTTTCGGTTCTTGTCTGCAATAACGGGGTCAAGGAATATTCCATAGATAGCAGAACCTCGGATGCGGTGGCACTCGCACTTAGATTTAACTGTCCAATCTATATTACCGAAGATATTCTCGAGAAAGCAGGAATTGTAATTAATCCTTCTGAATCAACAACCAATACTGTTTCAGATGAAGATGTCATCTACCAGCCTGAAACAGGTAAATATGATTCATATTCTGATGAAGAGCTTTACCGAATGATAGACGAAGCAATTAAAACAGAAGATTATGAACGGGCAGCTTCCATCAGAGATGAAATCGAAAAGAGAAAGAAGTTGTAAAAATGTCGAAGAAAAATCTTTAACCATTTAGATATGAAAAAAATAATATTGCCGGTAATACTGGCATTGAATATTTTTACCGTTTGTGCAAAAGAATACAAGATCAGTTCGCCAGACGGCAAGATTGTAATTAATATAAATGTGGGGAAAGAAATTATATGGTCGGCTTCTTATGAAAACAAAGAGATAATCACCTCCGTTAAGACAGCCATGGTGCTTAGTGATGGTAAAATTCTGGGTGAAAACGAAACAATTAAAAAATCTTCATTGATCAGGATTAATGAAATTCTGAAACCGGAAGTTGCATATAAAAAATCTGAAATAGAAAGTAATTGCAATTCACTTTTACTTTCTTTCAAATCTGGTTATTCGCTGCAGTTCAGGGTATATGACGATGGTATGGCGTACAGGTTTGAAACAGCGTTTAAGGATTCCCTGATTATTAAAAAAGAGATTTCTGAATTGCAATTTCCTTCCGGAACAAATTCATGGTATCCGCTTGAGAAAAGTTTTATGTCTCATAACGAAAATATTTTTATTTATTCCAATCTGGATACAATTGGAAAAAATCACCTGGCAAGTTTGCCAGTACTTTTTCAAACTAATGGAACAGACATTCTCCTTACCGAGTCCGATATTGAAGATTATGCAGGTATGTGGGTAAGAGGAGCAGATGCAGGTAAGATCGAAGGAACATGGCCGGCTTATCCAGCGGAGGAATCTCTCTACCGCGATCGGGATCTTCGAGTCACTAAAACCAAAGACTATATTGCAAAGACAGTGGGAACAAGAACGTTCCCCTGGAGAGTTTTTGTTATAGCCAGCCAAGATGGGAAACTTATAGAAAGTGATCTGGTTTATAAGCTTGCCGCCCCTAACAAACTTAAAGATACAGAATGGATCAAACCCGGTAAAGTAGCGTGGGACTGGTGGAATGCTAATAATATTTATGGTGTTGATTTTAAATCTGGAATCAATAATGAAACTTATAAATACTACATCGATTTTGCATCGAAGAACGGGATCGAATACGTAGTTCTTGATGAAGGCTGGTACAAACTGGGTAATGTTCTTGAAGTTGTTCCAGGGATTAATATACCTGAATTATGCAAATACGCAGCAGGCAAGAAGGTCGGAATAATATTATGGGTGGTCTGGAAATCATTTTACGATCAGATGGATAAAGCTCTGGATCAGTTTGAGCAGTGGGGTGTCAAAGGGGTAAAAGTTGATTTCATGCAGAGGGATGATCAGAAAATGGTAAATTTTTACTGGGAGGCTGCAAGAAAAGCTGCAGATCACCATATGCTTATAGATTTTCATGGTGCTTATAAACCCGATGGCCTTGGGCGAACTTTTCCAAATGCGCTTACAAGAGAGGGCGTAAAAGGAATGGAGAATAGTAAATGGAGCAAAGATATTACTCCCGGACATGATGTTACATTGCCTTTTACAAGAATGGTAGCCGGACCAATGGATTATACACCCGGTGCAATGATCAATATGGACAGTATTAACTTTAATCCTCAGTTCACCCGTCCTGAAAGTCAGGGAACAAGAGTTCACCAGATGGCTCTTTATGTTTGCTATGAAAGTCCACTTCAGATGCTTGCAGATTCTCCTTCAAATTATGTGAAAGAGCAGGAATGCACAGACTTTATTGTTAAAGTGCCCGTAGTATGGGATGATATTAAGGTGCTGACCGGTAAAGTTGGTGATTATCTTCTTCTTGCAAGGCGTTCCGGGAAAGAATGGTTCACAGGAGCTCTGACTAATTGGAGTCCGCGGGACCTTGATCTTGATCTTTCTTTTTTAGGAACCGGGGAATATGTAATGGAGATATTTCAGGATGGAATAAATGCCGACAAATATGCAAGTGATTATAAACACTTAAGAATGGATGTAACTGCAGCCCTTATTATGAAAATACATATGGCTCCGGGTGGAGGATGGGTTGCAAGAATAACGCCCAAAGGGAATTAAAATAAAAGATGAAGCAGTATCTTGATCTTCTCGATCATGTTCTGAAGGATGGAGCTAAAAAAAAAGACCGGACTGGTACCGGAACAATCAGTGTGTTCGGATACCAGATGAGATTTAATCTTGAGGATGGATTTCCATTGATGACTACCAAAAGACTTCACCTGAAATCAATAATTCACGAGCTGCTTTGGTTTATAAGCGGTGATACCAATATAAAATATCTGGCTGATAATGGAGTGAAAATCTGGAACGAGTGGGCCGACAAAGAGGGGAATCTGGGCCCGGTTTATGGTTACCAGTGGCGCTCCTGGCCGACTGCCGACGGGAGAAAAATTGATCAGCTTTCGAATGTAATTAAGAGCATTAAATCTTTTCCTCATTCGAGACGCCACCTTGTGAGCGCATGGAATCCTGGAGAAATTGAAAAAATGGCTTTACCTCCCTGTCATATACTTTTCCAGTTTTATGTTGCAGACGGAAAATTGTCCTGTCAGCTTTATCAGAGAAGTGCGGATATTTTCCTTGGTGTACCATTTAATATAGCTTCCTACTCATTACTGACAATGATGGTAGCACAGGTTACAGGATTAAAACCGGGAGAATTCATTCATACACTGGGTGATGCACATATCTATCTTAATCATGTCGAACAGGTGAATCTGCAACTTACCAGAAAACCATTCCCTATGCCTGAAATGGTCATTGATTGTTCGGTAGATGATATTCTTAAATTCAAGTATGATCATTTCATACTCAATAATTATATAGCTCACCCTGGCATCAAAGGGGAAATTTCAATATAAATCAGTAATTAGAATAATTCAGAGTTTGTATGCCTAAATCTATGAAAACAGAAAACATGAATATCATCATAACAATTACAACTCTAAGTACTCTAAGTACTTTAAGTATTCTAAGTATTCCAGGCACTTATAACTATTAACCGACAGATAATTAAAAGAAAAACAATATTAATTATGATCTCAATAATAGTCGCAATAGCAGAAGATTATGGTATCGGGTACAAGAACGAATTGTTATGGCATCTCCCGGAAGATCTTAAGAGATTCAAGAAACTGACAATAGGACAGACTATTATAATGGGGAAAAAAACATGGGAATCATTACCAAAAAAACCTCTTCACGGAAGAAAAAATATTGTCATAACAGATAATCCGACAGACAATTTTGAATCAGGTATTGCAACTTATTCAATTAAAGATGCATTGAGTAAGTGTTCGGAAAATGACGAAGTATTCATTATAGGTGGTGCAAGCATCTACAAACAATTCATGCCTCTTGCCGATAAATTGTATATTACTCATATTCATAAAAAAGCACCAGCCGATACTTTTTTCCCTGACATCGATCCTTTAATATGGGAACCTATTGAAAGAGAGGAATATATAAAAGATGGCGAGGACGATATACCTTATACCTATATAATATATCAGCGAAGAAAAAACAGGATTTAAGAAGCCTTAAGAACTTTAAAATCAATTCTTTCCAATTTCAGCTTGGCGTAATCAGTTGTTATAGTAAGCTCATCTGCTTCAATTGAAGGCATCTCGAACATAGCATCCAGCATAATGCCCTCACATATAGATCGTAAACCTCTGGCTCCCAGTTTGAACTCAATAGCTTTATCTACTATATATTCCATAACTTCCTCAGTGAAAGTCAGATCGATATTATCCATCCTGAAGAGTTTAATATATTGTTTTATTATTGCATTCTTGGGTTCAGTCAGAATAGCTCTTAAAGCTTGCCTGTCAAGTGGATTGAGGTGAGTAAGTACAGGTAACCTTCCGATGATTTCAGGAATAAGCCCGAAAGCTCTTAGATCCTGAGGCGCTATATACTGCAGAAAATTATCCTTGTCGATTTTCTCCCTGTTTTTGGAAGCGCCATATCCAACAATCTGTGTATTAAGCCGTTGTGCAATTTTCTTTTCAATTCCCTCAAAAGCACCACCACAAATAAAAAGAATGTTTTTTGTGTCTACAGGTATCATCTTTTGTTCGGGATGCTTTCTTCCACCTTGTGGAGGAACATTTACTATTGACCCCTCGAGTAATTTCAATAATCCCTGCTGAACACCCTCTCCAGATACATCACGGGTTATTGAAGGGTTGTCTCCTTTCCTTGCTATTTTATCAATTTCATCGATAAATACTATTCCTCTTTCAGCCGCCCTGACATCATAATCGGCATTCTGCAGAAGTCTGGTTAACAGGCTTTCAATATCTTCTCCGACATAACCCGCTTCTGTCAGTACGGTTGCATCTACAATTGTAAATGGAACATGAAGCATTTTTGCAACTGTTCTTGCCAGCAAGGTTTTTCCTGTGCCGGTCTCACCAACCAGAATGATATTTGATTTTTCAATCTCAATATCTTCCTTGTCGGGTTTTTGCATCAGTCTTTTGTAGTGGTTATAAACAGCAACAGATATAATTTTTTTTGCCATATCCTGACCAATGACATACTGGTCGAGGAAGGCTTTTATTTCTGCAGGTTTCAGAAGATTAACCGATTCAAAGGAAGCATTTGATTTGCTGCCAAGTTCCTCGGTAACAATATTGTGTGCCTGTTCTATGCAATGATCACAGATATGTCCCTCGAGACCTGCAACAAGCATGTTCGCTTCTTTCTTGGTTCTGCCGCAAAAAGAGCATTTATCCATTTCTACTTATGATCAGTTGTTTTTTGAAGGATCTCATCGATCATGCCATATTCTTTCGCTTCGATTGCTGTCATCCAATAGTCACGATCGGCATCTTTTTCCACTTTTTCAATAGGATTTCCTGAATGAAGAGCAATGATCTCATAGAGTTCTTTTTTGAGCTTCATAATCTCTCTGGCAGTAATTTCAATATCTGAAGCATGTCCTTCAGCCCCACCCATCGGCTGATGAATCATTATCCTGGAATGTTTGAGAGCCGATCTTTTTCCTTTTTTACCAGCTATAAGAAGGATAGCACCCATTGAAGCTGCCATTCCTGTACATATGGTAGCAATATCCGCTGAGATATACTGCATTGTATCATAGATTCCAAGGCCGGCATAAACAGATCCTCCCGGTGTATTAAAATAAACCTGGATATCTTTTCCCGGATCAGTTGAATCGAGATAAAGTAATTGGGCCTGAATTATATTTGCCACATAATCGTCAATTGGAAGACCCAGGAAGATAATCCTGTCCATCATAAGACGGGAAAAAACATCCATGGAAGCAATATTCAGTTGTCTCTCTTCAATTATGGTTGGAGAGATATAATTGTTGTATATGGAAGAATACCGGTGCAGTTTAAGGCTACTGATATTCATATTACTTTTTGCAAATTTCCTAAAATCATCAAAGTTGTTCATAATAATAGTCTTTAATTAAAAAAACAAAGATAAGAAAAATAAGAATCAATCACTGCAATGCATTGATTACTATTCAAAAAGCTTATTGAAATCCTCGGCAGTAATCTTTTTATCTTCAAGCTTAACAATCTCTTTAAGTTTTTCAATAGCTTTCTCCTCGAGGATTTTTTCTGCAATTCTTTTTGCTTCATCCTCGCGCTTAAGCATTTCCTTTGCATAATTACCGATTTGCTCATCAGTCGCATAGTACAAACCATATTGCTGGAATTGGAACCTTGTTATATTCTCAGCTTCTTTCTGTAATTCCTCTTCAGAAATTTTAATCTCATTTTCTTTGGCTACCTTATTTCTGATCAGTTGCCATTTCAGGTCACTTCTGAAACTTTCAAATTCTTTTTCAATCTGTTCTTCAGTAGTTTTCTCATTCACTTTCAGCAGCCATTTTTTTAGAAAATCTTCAGGAAGCGAGAAATCTGTCTTCTCGATTGTAAGTTTTTTTACATCCAGCATTACTTTATAATCGCTTTCCCTTTTCAGATTATTAACAATTTCCTCTTCAACTTTTTTCATAAATTCATCCTCAGAAGTGATAACACCTTCTCCATAAACTTTGTTAAAAAGTTTCTGGCCTATTTCAGCTGGTTCAAATCTGTTGATCTCCTTTATCGTAAATCTGAAATTCCCGTTTACATCTCCAACTTCGTCTTTTTTCTTATTCAGGATACCGGCTATTTCAAAATCATTTGGTAATGCTTTTCTAAGGTCGAAATCAATTTCATCATCTCTTTTCCTGCCGATAAAATGCTTCTTGATCTTTTCATCCTTCATGATATCAATTGAAACGGTAGTGTTTTCAGCTTTTAGTCCATCTTCAAGGATAATATTCTTTGCGCCTAGTTGAATAATATTGCCTTTAAGCATATCCTTTTCACCTGATTTTTCAGAACTTTTAAATTCACCGAAACGACGTGTATAATTACTGATGTAATCGGTTTTCATCTTTTCATCAACTTCGATCTGGTAATAATTCACCTTATTTTTTTTGCTGAGTTTTATTTCAAACTGAGGTGTAAGACCAAGCTCAAAAGTGAAGGAAAAATCTTCTTTTGTATCGAAATTAATCATCTCCTGATCATTATCCTTTGGAAGCGGATCGCCAAGAATTTCAATTTTTTCGTCATGCAGATATTTGTGAATACTTTCAGAAACAAGCTTATTGATTTCGTCAAGCTGAACAGCTTTTCCATACATCTTTTTCACAAGACCTATTGGCACCATTCCAGGACGGAAGCCTTTTATATTAGCCTTCTTGCGGTAGTCTTTCAGAACTTTTTCAACATTCTCCTCATAATCAGCCTTTTTGATCTCAACCTTTAGCAGGGCATTCAGATCATCAATGTTTTCCTTTGTAATATTCATTTATAAACGTGTTAATTTAATATTTTAAAAACCGCCAAAACGCACTTTTAAGCATCGTTAAGGGCGGTTTGTAGCTGTTGTGCGGATGAAGGGACTCGAACCCCCACGTCATTAAGACACAAGATCCTAAGTCTTGCTCGGCTACCAATTACGACACATCCGCAAAAATCCCCGCAAAAGTATGGAAAATAATTATTAAAACAAACTGAAGATATTATCGGCGAAGTTCGAAGTTCTTACCGAGGTAAACTTTTCTTACATGTTCATCTTCAGCAAGTTGGGAAGAAGTACCTGACATAAGGATTCTTCCTTCGAAAAGCAGATAGGCCCGGTCAGTGATTGAAAGAGTTTCATGAACGTTATGGTCTGTTATAAGAATTCCTATGTTTTTACTTCGCAGATGGGAAACAATGCTCTGAATATCTTCGACTGCAATAGGATCAACTCCGGCAAATGGTTCATCAAGCAGGATAAATCTTGGTTTAAGAGCCAGGGCACGCGCAATTTCGGTACGTCTTCTTTCGCCTCCCGATAGCTGAATACCTTTGCTTTTTCTTATTTTACTCAGCCCGAATTCAACTAACAGTGTCTCAAGTCTTTCTTTCTGTTCTTCAGAAGGAAATCCTGACATTTCAAGTACTGCCCTGATATTATCTTCCACAGAAAGGTTTCTGAATACTGATGCTTCCTGTGCCAGATATCCGATACCCTTCCTGGCTCTTTTGTAAACAGGAAGTTTTGTAATATCTTCATTTTCAAGGTGTATCGTACCACCGTCTGGCTTAATAAGACCGACTATCATGTAGAATGAAGTTGTTTTTCCGGCTCCGTTCGGGCCAAGAAGTCCCACTATTTCTCCCTGTTCAACCTCAATGGAAACATTATCGACCACTGTCCTGCTATGGTACCTTTTTATCAGATTATCTGTGTAGAGCTTCATTGTCTATCATAAAGTGGCATTCTCTGCCTGTGGTTCATAATTATCATTCATGAAATCATTGTGCTCCTTGGCTTTTGTTCTCATGACTATTCTTGAGACCCAAATACTAATTTCATACAGACCAAGTAGCGGCACTGCGACCAATGTCTGAGAAAAAACGTCAGGAGGCGTTATAATTGCTGCAACAATAAAGATAATCACAATTGCGTATCTTCTGTATTCTATCAGGAAGGCAGGCGTTATTATCCCTATTTTAGTCAGAAAAAATGCTATAACGGGAAGTTCAAAAATAAATCCGCTGGCAAGAACGATTGAAGTCAGAGTTCCGATATATGATCTTATATTTATCTGGTTCACAATCTGATCGCTGATATCATATGTTCCGAGAAAGTGAAGAGAAAATGGGAATATCATATAATAACCGAAAACGACACCCGTAAAAAAAAGTAATGAAGTAGAGAGCACAGCTCCTCTTATGTTCTTTCTTTCGTTTTCACGAAGGGCAGGTCTGAAAAATTTCCAGAATTCCCAGATAATAATAGGAAATGCCAGGATCAGACCCGCAACTATTGCCATAGCAAAATGGGTTGTCAGCTGACCCGACATCTGTATATTTATAAGGTTAAAAGGTCTGGAATTGATACATAATGCTGTGAATCTCTGGGTATTAAATCTCACGTCAAGATATCCTCCGAGCTCACAGAGAATTCGATTAGTGAAGAACCCCGGGTTTCTTGGAGCAAATATTATCTTATCAAATATGAAGTTCTTAAGGAAAAATGCCACAACGAACATTACAACAATAGCTAATATAGATCTTATAATGTGCCACCTCAACTCCTCCAGATGTTCAAGAAATGACATTTCCTTATCACCACTCTTCTCACCCTTTTTCCTTTTAAATGCCATTGATTAAAATGTATTTGGATTAAAAATTACAGCCTGTAAAGATGATAAATCTTATTTTGCAAAACAATAGCACAAGAATTGCGTTGTATATTTCCTTACATATCACTTATTTAACAATAATACTATTAACAAAAAAAACAGATGAAAATTGATTTTGATCTTAAATTTATTTAAATTTGATAAAAGCTATTGATTGGACAGAAAATTTATGGTCATATTCTTAATCCAAATTTTCTCCCGGCAGAGAGTTTTTATTTCACAGGAAAGGGACAAAAATGTTAGATGATTCTACGATACATGATTATCTGAAAAAGTATTTTGGATTTGATAATTTCAAAGGCAATCAGGAACCGATTATCAGGAATATTCTTGCTGGCAGAGATACTTTTGTCCTAATGCCTACAGGCGGTGGAAAATCTCTTTGCTACCAGCTTCCTGCCGTAATGAAAAAGGGTACGGCTATTGTTATTTCCCCGCTTATTGCCCTCATGAAGAACCAGGTCGATGCAATGCGGAACTTCAGCACCGGAGATGAGGTGGCTCATTTCTTGAATTCATCTCTTACCAAAACCGAAATTGCAAGAGTTAAAAATGATGTTTTAAAAGGAATGACCAAACTTCTGTATGTGGCTCCGGAATCTCTCACAAAAGAAGATAACATTGATTTTCTGAAAAACATTGAGATCTCTTTTTATGCTGTTGATGAGGCACATTGCATTTCAGAATGGGGCCATGATTTCAGACCTGAATACCGCCGGATTCGCCCCATTATTGATACTATCGGGAGGTCCCCAATTATTGCGCTCACGGCTACGGCTACACCAAAGGTTCAGCATGATATTCAGAAAAACCTTGGCATACTTGATGCTGATGATTTTAAATCCTCATTTAACAGACCAAATCTTTATTATGAGGTCAGATCCAAACAGGATGTGACTAAGGAGATTATAAAATATATAAAAAACAATGCCGGCAAATCAGGGATAATATATTGTCTGAGCCGCAAGAAAGTTGAGGAACTTGCTGAAACACTTAAGGTTAATGATATAAAATCCCTCCCATATCATGCCGGCATGGATTCAGCCACGCGTACTTTGAATCAGGACAAATTCCTGATGGAGGAGGCTGATGTTATTGTTGCAACTATAGCATTTGGAATGGGGATTGACAAACCCGACGTAAGGTATGTTATCCATTATGATATTCCCAAGAGCCTTGAAGGATATTACCAGGAGACAGGCCGCGCAGGACGTGATGGAGGAGAAGGCAATTGCATAGCATATTATAGCTATAACGACATACAGAAACTTGAGAAATTCATGCAGGGTAAACCAATTGCTGAACAAGAGATTGGAAAACAACTTCTGCTTGAGACTGTATCTTATGCCGAATCATCCGTCTGCAGAAGGAAACTCCTGCTTCATTATTTTGGCGAAGAATACCTTCAGGAAAACTGTGAAGCATGTGATAATTGTCTTCATCCGAAAACCCAGTTTGAAGGTAATGATTATGTTGTCAATGTTCTTGAAGCTGTGCTTGCTGTAAAAGAAAAATTTAAGGCTGATCATATTGCCAATATCCTTTCCGGGAAGGTAACTTCTGCCATAAAATCATATAAACATCATAAGCTGGAAATATTCGGGATTGGTGATGAAAAGGATGAGAAGTTCTGGAATATGGTTGTAAGACAGGCGCTTATAGCAAAGTTTCTCGTTAAAGATATCGAGAATTATGGTCTTTTGAAGCTTACACCAAAAGGGATGGAATTCCTTGAAAATCCGACCTCTTTCATGCTGACTGAAGATCACGACTATAGCGATTCTGCTGAAGAGGAGAATGCGTTTGGAGCCAGAACTGCTGCCGTTGATGAAGAACTTTTCAGCGTTCTCAAGGACCTGAGGAAAAAGATTTCAAAGATAAAAGATGTTCCGCCATTTGTCATTTTTCAGGACCCGTCTCTTGAAGATATGGCAATTCAGTACCCGATAACCCTCGATGAATTGCAAAACATTTCAGGAGTAGGAGCAGGAAAAGCTCAGAGATATGGCCAGGAATTTATTGAAGTGATAAAAAAATATGTTGAGGAAAAAGAGATAATCAGACCCCTCGATATGGTGGTCAAATCTGTAGTAAATAAATCGGGTATAAAGGTTTATATCATCCAGAGCATAGATATGAAACGGTCGCTGGAAGATATTGCAGACGCCAAGGGATTGGAAATGAATGAATTAATATCTGAAATTGAGGCTATTGTGAATTCAGGAACCCGGCTTAACCTCGACTATTATATTAATATGGTAATCGATGAGGAGCGTCAGCATGATATTTATTCATATTTCAAGGAAGAGGCAGAATCGGATTCTCTAGAAGCAGCTATAAAGGAATTAGGTAGTGAATTTGAGGAGGAAGAAATCAGACTTATGAGGATCAAGTTTCTTTCTGAAATGGGAAACTGAATTATTTCCATTTGTTTCCTGCAACAATCGAATAACAAGCCACAGCCAGAACATAGAAAGGATAAATTACCTGGGATGGGATAAACCATTTTAATAGACTGGTTTTCCTATATATTTTTGTTACCTCCTTTAGAAGCATATAATCGGCAAGTGATTTGATAAGGAATGATGCAAGGAATAAAAGCCAGAATTCATACTTGAATATTCCCGCAAACATGAAAAATACAATTGAAATGATTGTAACAAATGTTACAATTGATAGAGTTATTGATAATGTGTCACTATATGATCCGGCTTTTGAGATCCATCTTGCCCTTTGTTTAATAAATGAGAATAAGGAATTTGGCTGACATGTTGTTACCATACTATCAGGTGAATTCAGCCATGAAATCTCTGAATCAGGTTCTTTTTTCAGGCTGTGCAAAAGAAAAATATCATCTCCTGATAGTAATTCCGGATGAAGGTTTTGGGAATGTCTTAAATAAGCCTCTTTTTTGAAGGAAAGATTAGCCCCGTTGCACATCACCGGTTTATATGCCAGAGCAGTACCAGCGGTCACCCCCTGGAGAGAAAGAAACTCAAGCTCCATAAATCTGCCAGGAAATCCTGATCTTTCTTTCAGCTGTACAGGGCCGATTATCATATCAGGATGAGATGTAGAATAGGCTTTTGAATGTGCTGAAATCCATTTTCTGCCAAACCTGCAATCAGCATCCGTTGTTATGATCAGTTCACCCGAGGCTTTATAAACACCAAATCCTATCGCACTTTTTTTGCCCTTATCCGGATTATGAAGGACTTTATAGTTCTTAATTCCCTCATAGTCTGATGCTTCCCGGAAAGTATTATCGGTAGAGTTATCATCAATAATTATAACTTCAAACAAATCAGTATTATAATCCTGCGATTTTATGTCACCCAGAATAAAGGGCATGTTTTTTTCTTCATTTTTGCAGGGAATGATAACCGAAATTTTATTAAAAGATGAACCTTCAGATGTAAATGGTTGCATTAATCTAAGGAAACCGTAAGTCTGCCTGATAAACGAAAAATAGAACAATACAGGTATTAAGAGGAGCAATTCCATTTATTTATTCCTTTAGCCATTCGTACATTGTATAGTGTTCACTGCACATTCCAAGAGCTTTGTAGGTTTTTTGGGCATTAACATTATTTGATTCCACATATAATCTCAGTCCTGCTACTTTGTTTTTGTCAGCTTCATCTTTTATGAACGAGTACATTTTTCTGAAAACTCCGGTTCTTCTGAATTCAGGTAAAACATAAACTGACTGAAACCACCATACATTTGTATTACGCCAGTCGCTCCATTCGTATGTAATTAATAATGAGGCAACTATTATTCCGGTACTTTCAGCAACATAGTACTTTCCACGGGAAGGATCCTCAAATACTCCAAATACTCCTTTTGAGATCTTTTCATTGATTAGCGTCAATTGTTCAGTTTCCCATGCCATTTTTTGCTGGAAATCTATAATTACTGGAGCATCTTCAGGTTTGGCTTTTCGAATGGTTATCATGTTATTGTATTGCTGTGCAGTCTTTTAGTCTTGCAAGTCTTTCAGTCTCACTAATTAATGTCCTTCCAGACTTTATTGATTCTTTGCTTTTGTCTTTTGTCTTATTCATACTCGTCCCAGCTTTTAATAGCCAGATCATCTATGCTCATTTTACAGAAAGCTAGAATAAATGCACTAGCCAGCCGGGCATTGGTAATGAGAGGTACATTAAAATCCACAGCGCTTCTTCTGATGGTATAATCGTTACTTAGCTCGGTAGCGCTGAGATCTTTAGGTATATTAACAACAAGATCAACTTCTCGGGATTTAATGAGCTCTATTGTATTTGGTGACTTTTCTTCATCGGGCCAGTAGGCTACATGTGCTTCAACACCAGCGCTTTCAAGGAATTGCTGGGTACCTCTGGTTGCATAAAGCTTATGCCCCTTTTCACGAAGAGCTTTTGCACTATTAAGAAGTTCAACTTTAGAACGCGCAGGACCTGTAGAAAGGAGAATACTCTTTTTTGGAACCCTGTAACCAACTGAAAACATTGCCTTTAATATTGCTTCATAAAAACCTTCCCCGATACATCCCACTTCACCAGTAGATGACATATCGACTCCAAGAACCGGGTCTGCCATTGCAAGGCGTGAAAAGCTGAATTGCGGAGCTTTTACCCCGACATAATCGAGTTCGAATACTGATTTATCCGGCAATTCTGTCGGAATACCCAGCATTATTTTTGTCGCAAGTTCTATCAGGTTGGATTTCAGTACTTTTGAGACAAATGGCATACTTCGGCTTGCACGCAGATTACATTCAATTACCTTTATATCATTGTCTTTTGCCAGAAACTGAATGTTAAAAGGTCCCGAAATATTCAATTCTTTAGATATCTGGCGGGAAATCCGTTTTATCCTCCTGGCAGTTTCAAAATATATCTTTTGCGCAGGGAAGACCATTGTGGCATCACCGGAGTGAACACCAGCAAACTCCACATGTTCACTGATAGCATAAGTGATCATTTCACCCTGCCTTGCTACTGCATCAATCTCTATTTCTTTTGCATTTTCAATAAATTCAGAAACAACAACGGGATATTGCTTAGAAACCTGAGCTGCCAACTCGAGAAAATGTGAAAGTTCGCTTTTGTTCGAAACAACATTCATTGCGGCACCGGATAGAACATAAGATGGTCTTACTAGAACCGGAAACCCAATCCTGTCGACAAACTTGTAAATATCCTGGATATCTGACAGTTCCTTCCATTGCGGTTGATCAACTTTCATTGTATCAAGCATAAATGAAAACTTATGTCTGTTTTCAGCACGGTCAATTGAAATCGGGGAGGTTCCAAGAACTTTTACATTCTCCTTGTGAAGCCTCATAGCCAGGTTATTGGGAATCTGACCGCCCATTGAAACAATTACTCCTCTAGGCTGCTCCAGATCAATGATATCCATTACTCTTTCAAAAGAGAGTTCATCGAAATAAAGTCTGTCGCAGATATCATAATCAGTACTTACAGTCTCCGGGTTATAATTTATCATTACCGATCTGAGACCTGCATCCCGGATGGTATTAATGGCGTTAACCGAACACCAGTCAAATTCGACACTGGAACCAATTCTATAAGCGCCTGAACCTAGTACAATAACTGATTTATTATCGCTCTGGTAGGAGATATCATGTTCAATTCCGCTGTAAGTAAGGTAGAGGTAATTTGTTACAGCAGGATATTCGGCAGCAAGTGTATCGATCTGTTTCACATAAGGAATAATGCCAATGGCTTTTCGGTAAGCTCTTATTCTGAGCATCTGCCTGTTTATTGAAGAAGAATCTGCTTTTAGGACATGCCTTGCTATCTGAAAGTCGCTGAATCCGTTCACTTTAGCATGAAGAAAAAAGTCATGTGGTATTGTTTCAATTGCGTTGAATTCGCAGAGTTTGTTCTTGATATCTACAATATTTCTGAGTTTGTAAAGGAACCATTTATCAATTTTGGTCAGATCGTAGATCTTGTCTACAGAAATATTTTTCTCGAGAGCTTCTGCAATTGAGAAAATCCTCATATCTGTAGGCTCAGAGAGTTCTTTTTCAATGTCCTTGAATTTGAGATCCTTATTTCCTGTGAAACCATGCATACCCTGGCCTATCATCCTGAGCCCTTTTTGAATCGCTTCTTCAAAAGTCCGGCCGATTGCCATCACTTCACCGACGCTCTTCATGCTGCTACCAATGAGGTGAGAAACACCTTCAAATTTATTCAGATCCCAACGAGGAATTTTACAGACAATATAATCAAGTGCAGGTTCGAAGCAGGCGGTAGTTGTATGTGTAACTGAATTTTTTAGTTCATGAAGGCCATAGCCCAGACCCAGCTTCGCTGCAACAAATGCGAGTGGATACCCGGTTGCTTTTGAAGCCAGCGCACTTGAACGGGAAAGTCTTGCATTTACTTCTATAACTCTGTAATCTTCTGAATTCGGGTCTAATGCGTACTGAACATTGCATTCTCCAACAATTCCTATGTGCCTGATTATTCTTATCGAAAGTTCTCTGAGTTTATGATATTCGCTGTTCGTAAGTGTCTGGGAAGGTGCAACAACTATGCTTTCCCCGGTGTGAATACCTAATGGATCAAAATTCTCCATGTTACACACCGTTATACAATTATCAAACCTGTCTCTAACAACCTCATACTCAACCTCTTTCCAGCCTTTAAGAGATTCTTCGACCAATATCTGATTTGTATATGAGAATGCCTTGGTTGAAAGAATTCGTAATTCTTCAATATCAGAGGCAAAACCACTGCCTTGACCACCAAGAGTATAAGCAGCCCTTATTATTACCGGAAATCCAAGTTTTTCGGCTGCAGTCAATGATTCTTCCACTCCCTGTACAGCAATACTTCGTGGTGTCTGAATATCTATTTCATTGAGTTTCCTGACAAATAGTTCACGGTCTTCCGTATTCATAATGGCAGTTACCGGAGTACCCAGCACCCTGACATTGTATTTTTCAAAAACTCCGGTTCTGAATAATTCAGTTCCACAATTAAGGGCGGTCTGACCACCAAAAGATAAAAGAACTCCGTCGGGATGCTCCTTTGCAATGACTTTTTCAACGAAATATGGATTAACAGGCAGGAAATAAATTTTGTCAGCAATATGTTCGGAGGTCTGAACAGTTGCTATATTAGGATTGATCAATACTGTTTCTATTCCTTCTTCCTTAAGAGCCTTAAGTGCCTGGGAACCAGAATAATCAAATTCTCCTGCCTCGCCTATCTTGAGTGCTCCTGATCCGAGGATTATAACCTTTTTTATCTCGTCTTTCATTACCGGATTTTATATTTCAAAAATAAAACAATTTTTCAAAGTGTTTTGAAATAATAAAAATATGTATAAATTTGCACACAAAATGTATAAATATGCAAAAAATAGCAAGACTTCTGGCTATAGAAAAAATAATATCAGAAGGAGAAATTGCATCTCAGGAAGAATTACTGAAAAAGTTGAAGGGAGAAGGGATCAGTTGTACACAAGCGACTCTTTCCCGCAATTTAAGGCAACTGGGGGTAATCAGGATTCCTTCTGATAAAGGAAAATACAGGTATTCTCTTCCTGAAAGTTCAAAACAATCGGACGGAAGCGGATCCATTCTGAATATAATTTCTGTAATAAAATCAATAGTTGATGCGCGTGGATTAATATTACTTAAGACAATTCCTGGTCATGCCAGCAGCGTAGCATTCATTATCGACAATACAAACAGATATGAGATTGCAGGAACCATTGCAGGAGATGATACAATTTTGATTATCCCAAGGGACAATATAACTCTTTCGCAGATCCATTCATGTCTTGAAATGATATTTCCGGGATTAAATGAAAAAATTTGAAAAGATTAAAATCAAATTGAGCACAGAATTTTAATATTATAATATTTAAACATTATTGGATAATGAAAGAAAAAATTGTGTTGGCATATAGCGGAGGGCTTGATACCTCAGTTATATTAAAATGGCTTATCGAAAAGAATTATGAAGTAATTGCTTTTATTGCTGACGTCGGTCAGACGGAAGATTTTGAAGAGTGCAGGAAAAAGGCATTATTCCTGGGTGCATCAAAAGTTATAATTGCAGACCTGAAAAGAGAATTTATTATTGATTATGTCTTTAAGGCAGTCAAGGCAAATGCAGTTTATGAAGACAGGTATCTTCTTGGTACAGCATTGGCAAGGCCTCTTATTGCTATGAAGCAAATTGAGGTTGCGATTGAAGAAGGAGCACATGCAGTTGCACACGGGGCCACCGGTAAAGGAAATGATCAGGTTCGTTTTGAACTTTGTTATTATGCCTTGAAGCCTGATATTAAAGTCATCTCCCCCTGGAAGGATAAGGAATTTCTGCAGACATTTAAAGGAAGGACAGATCTCCTGAACTATGCCGCTGAAAAAAATATTCCTGTCAAAGCGAGCATCGCAAAACCATACAGTGAAGACGAAAACCTGATGCATATAAGTCATGAAGCTGGTGTGCTTGAAGACCCTATGTTCTCGATGAATAAAAACATGCTACAGAAGATGGTAATGCCACAGGATGCTCCTGACAGCGAGACAAGGATTGTAATTGATTTTAAAGATGGGCTGCCCATAAAAGTTCTGAACAAGGATGATGGTACTGTGAAAGAAGATCCATTCGAACTTTTTGTTTATCTGAATGATATTGCAGGTAAAAATGGCATAGGGTTGCTCGACATGGTTGAGAACAGGTACGTTGGAATCAAATCGAGAGGGGTCTATGAGACACCTGGAGCAACAATACTTTATGCTGCACACAGGGATATTGAAGGTATTGCTATGGACAGGGAAGTTATGAGGTTAAGAAATATGCTTACCCCAAAATTTGCTGAGCTGATTTATTATGGCTTCTGGTTCAGTCCTGAAATGGATTTTCTTATGGCAGCCATCGATAAGAGTCAGGAACTCATAGATGGTAGTGTTCATCTATGCCTTTATAAGGGAAACATCCTGATTGAAGGGAGGGAATCACCTTCTTCATTGTACAATAAAAACCTATCAAGTATGGATATTGAGGGCGGTTTTGATCAGACCGACAGCAGAGGATTTATCAGGATCAATGCAATACGACTTATGGCGCACAGAGCTATTGTGGAGTCAGGAAGAAAAAAAAGTTCACTTAAATAAAACATTTGCCTAAAAGTGGAAGATAGCAATAACTTTTAAAATTCTTTACTATGAAATTATGGGATAAAGGAATTCAACCCGATCCTGCTATAATTGAGTTCACCTCAGGAAAAGACCGGGAAACGGATACTTGTCTTGCCGAGTGGGATATTGTTGGTTCCATGGCACATGTAATCATGTTAAGTGAAGTTGGATTAATTGAAGCTGGAGAGAAAGATGATCTTCTGAATGGACTTCATTCTTTATTTCTAAAAGCAGTCAAAGGTGAATTGAAGATTGAAAAAGGGGTCGAAGATATTCATTCTCAGGTCGAAATGGAATTATCTTCACTCCTGGGTCCAACCGGGAAAAAAATCCATACGGGGAGATCACGGAACGATCAGGTTTTGCTCGATATAAGACTTTATACAAGAGCTGAAATCGATAGTATAGCACTTAAAATATTCAGGTTGTTTACTAAGTTTCAATCACTTAGCGAGCAATATAAGGAAGCGCTTCTTCCGGGTTATACACATATGCAACCAGCTATGGTTTCATCTTTCGGATTATGGTTTGGAGCCTATGCTGAGAGTTTATCAGATGATCTGTTTCTGCTTTCGGGAGCATGGACACTAAATAACAGAAGTCCTCTTGGTACAGCTGCGGGATATGGTACAACCCTGCAAATAAACAGGAAACTGACCGCCGATCTTCTTGAATTTGAAGATATTGTATTCAATTCTGCATACGCAAGCCTGAACAGAGGTAAAGTGGAAATGGCAGTTACCAGCTCTTTAGCCTCAGTTGCAAGAACGCTAGGACGTTTTTGCATGGATATTTGTCTGTATATGAGCTCTGAATTCAAATTCATTGATTTTCCGGATGAATTCATTACAGGGTCGAGCATAATGCCCCAGAAAAAGAATCCGGATGTCTTTGAGATAATCAGGGCCCGTTCGAACCTGCTACAGGTAGTCCCGCAGGAAATCGCCATGCTGACATGCAATCTTACTTCAGGATATCATAGAGATCTGCAGCATCTTAAATCACTGGTATTTAATGCCTTCATGGAGCTTGAAGAATGCGTTGAAATTCTGATATTCATGCTTGATGGAATAAAGATACGCAGAAACATAACAGATAATCCTGAATATAATCCGATTTTCAGCACCGAGGAAGTAAATCGTTTAGCTAAGGAGGGCATTCCTTTCAGAGATGCATATAAAACTGTTTCCGGAATGATAGCAAACAACTCCTTCCCTACAAAATCAATTAAAGACTATAGTCATGAAGGAAGCATCGGGAATCTTTGTAACGATAAGATTTTGAAGAGGGCTGAGAATATAATGAACTGTTTCAAAGGATCTTCCTCAACAGAAATTGAAGGTAAAATGATGAAAAAAATATCTCTGATATAGTCAAAAATCACGCTTGGAATTTATGACTATTTTAATTCTTTGTATCTGACAATATTTTCAATGAAGATATCAAAGAGGAAATCAGTATCCGTGGGACCGCCTGAAGCTTCAGGGTGGAACTGTGTCGAAAAGAATGGTTTTCTCTTGTGAATCATACCCTCGTTGGTATTGTCATTTATATTGATAAAATATGGTTCCCAGTCTCTTCCAAGTGTTTTATTATCAACAGCAAACCCATGATTCTGTGATGTTATATAAGCTTTATCTGTTCCAACCTGAAGAACCGGCTGGTTATGACTCCTGTGTCCATATTTCAGCTTATAAGTATCAGCTCCGGAAGCCAGTGCCATCAATTGATTACCAAGACAAATACCGAATACAGGTTTATTCCCGGCAAGAGACTTTTTGAGGTTATTAATAGTTTCCTGGCACATTTTCGGATCTCCCGGACCGTTTGAAAGAAACAACCCGTCAAAATCTTCATTATTATAGTCATAATCCCAGGGAACCCTGATAATGGTAGTATCTCGCTTAAGCAGATTTCTTATGATGTTGTACTTTACACCACAATCAATAAGCACAATCCTGTTTGAGCCAGTTCCATAAACTTTTTTATGTTTAGTGGCAACCTCTGCAACAAGGTTTACTTTATTTGGATCATAAAAGTCAATTGAAGAACCAGTTGGTTCAAGCTTTCCAAGCATTGCCCCTTTCTCCCTTATTCTTTTTGTAAGCGCCCTTGTGTCAATCCCGTACACCCCGGGTACATTATTTTTGGAAAGCCATTCATCAAGACTCTCCGTTGCATTCCAGTGGCTGTAGTCGAATGAATAATCTGAAACTATCAGAGCAGAAATATGGATCGAAGATGATTCGAAGTATTTCAGAATATCATCAGCTTCCTCCTTTCCCGGAGCGCCATAGTTGCCGACAAGAGGATAGGTAAGACATAATAACTGCCCTCTGTATGAGGGATCTGTAAGACTCTCCGGATAACCTGTCATTGCAGTATTGAATACAACTTCACCGGCAGATGGAATGGCAGCTCCAAAGGACTTGCCGGTATAAACTGTTCCGTCTTCAAGAGTCAATCTGACTGTTATTCTGTTTTTCATTCATTGGCGATATAACTGTTCTATCTTATACTATTGATTGCTTTTTCAATCTGATCAAAGGCTTTAACTACTGTTTTTAGCGGACAGGCCAGGTTTATCCGCATATAACCCTCTCCACCGGGACCAAAAGTTGAGCCTTCATTCATACCGACTCCTGCCTTTGAAATGAAAAAATTTTGTAGCTCTTTTCCTGTCATGCCCAGAGATCTGCAATCAAGCCACATCATGTAGGTCGCCTCAGTCCTAAGCGGTAGTATTTCCTGGATTCTTTCCCTGCAAAAATTCATTACATACTCAATGTTGTCATTTAGATACATTATCAATTCATCAAGCCAGTCAGCTCCATAAGTATATGCTGCAATGGAAGCAACATTACCAAAAATATTTCCGTTGCCTATATGAAGTTTTTCAACAATGGAGTTAAATGATTTTCTCAAAGCGGGATTCGATATAATGACTGAAGATGTTGAAAGTCCTGCAAGGTTGAAAGTTTTACTTGGAGCCAGGCATGTTATTGTAATTTCAGCTGCTTTTCCGGATAGTTTTGCGAGAGGCGTATGTACGAATCCTGGTAAAACCAGATCGCAATGTATTTCATCAGAGACAATTATTATATTGTTTCTCAGACAAATATCTGCAAGTTCAGAAAGCTCATCCGGATACCACACTCTTCCAAGAGGATTATGAGGATTAGAAAGAAAAATCATTTTTGTGTTTTCGCTGATGCAATTTCTAAGATTTTCAAAATCCATTTCCCAGTTTCCGCCTGATTCTTTAAGAGGATTATAAACAAGTTTCCTCCCATGAGCTTCCACAGCAGAGAAAAATGGGAAATAAACCGGTGGCTGAACAATAATACTATCACCAGGATTTGTAAATGCCAGAGTGCAGAAATTCAATGCCGGAACAATTCCCGGACTAAAGCAGATCCACTCTTTTTCTATTTTCCAGTTATGTCGCTTTTCTGACCAGTTTATAATTGATGAAAAATACTCGGAAGGCCTTAAAGAATAACCAAGAATTTCGTGTTCGAGACGTTTGAGTAAAGAATTTATAATGAAGTCGGGTGTATTAAAATCCATATCCGCCACCCACATTGGAATAACATCTGCCACACCGAAAGTCTCCTTTCTGAGATCGTATTTAATACAATTGGTTCCCTCTCTGCGGGCATGTTCATCAAAATTCCAGCTCATTAAAAATGATATTAAATGCCGGGGTCCAAAGATAATCAAAAAAAATCATGAGCTAAATAAGATGAAATATTAAAGCCGATCTATGAAATTCAAATGAGCTCAGATACTTAGGATTAATGGCAATAGTAAAAAATCAAAATAGAAAATTAGGTGCAATTAATAGAATATTATTTCCTATTTTTATAGCCGGTTTTCAAAGTGATTATTAATAATTAAAACAACTTAATATGAAAAAGACCATAGCAGCGGTGATCATTTCTTTTCTGGTTCTGAGTTTCATTGGATGTAATTCATGTAATAATAATTCTACAGCCAAGAAGCTTAAAAATACTGAAGCCGAACAGGAAAAGAAAATTGAGAAAGAAATCACGAAGAATGTTTATCCATTACCAACTTCTGCTCAGGTTATTAAAATGCTTACCGACCTTGAAGTAGGATATATTATAGGAATATCGAATCCCCCGGAAAATTCAAAAAAATATTATACAAGCGCTGCCAGATCAATAAATCTTGGAGTTTATGGCGCCGACCTGAGCTATGCAACATTATATAATTATCAACAGGAAGTGACAAATTATATGGATGTTATACGTGGCATTGCCAACGATCTTAATATGTCAAAAATTTATAATGCGCCTCTTTACGACAGTATTAAAAAGAACTTTGATAACAGGGATAGACTTGTTCAGATACTTACAAATGCTTTCAATGACACCTATGCTTATATGAGCGAGAATGATCAGCAGACACTTGCCCTGCTTGTAGTTGGCGGAGCCTGGGTTGAGGGAATGTATCTTACCACGCATGTGTCAGAAGCAGCTTATCAGGTTGCTGGTATCTCGAAAGTACTTCTTGAACAGAAGAAATCATTTGATCTTTACCTTGATCTGACCAAACCATATATGGATGATCCAATGATCAAGGATTTTGTAAATAATCTGGGACCAATTAAAACAGTATATGCTGGTCTGGGAACAAGCCTTACAATGAATAATATAAAAGATATTACAAAAGCAATTTCGACGATCAGGGAAAAAATAATTTTATAAACTCGATATAAATATTTGACCGCAAAGCATTTAACTTTGCGGTCTTTTTATATACTTTATCCTTTATGCGGGAATCAGTTTTACTGGCTTTAATACATATTTTTGCCATTGTTTCAACAGTCAACCCTGGTGGAATAACGTCAAGAGGTAAAAAAATTCTGCGCAGTTATCTCAGAAGATATCTAAACCGTGAGCTCGAAGAAGAATATTTTGCTCTTTTTGAAAACAATCTTGAGTTTTATTCATACGAACTGAAAAGTGTTGACAAGGAAGAACTCGCCGACGACGGTTCGCTTATATCTTTCCAGATAACAAATATATGCCGCCAGATAAAGAAAGGCCTCTTCCTTGATGAACGTATGATTGTGTTTCTTCAGCTTCTCGAATTTGCCTTTGAAGATGGACAGATAACCGAACATGAAAGGACTATTATTGAAATTGTTTCAAAAACTTTCAATATATCAAAAAAAGAGTATGACAATGCCTGTGCATTTATGATAGGAAGGCATTATGATGGAGTCTCTCCTGATTGTATCCTTATAATCGAAGGCGATAATCCAAAATATTCCGTCGAAAAGGATTTTGTAAATTACAATCAATGGCGGCATATCAAAGTTAAAGGATTCAGGGGTCAGTTGTTCGTATTGCATATTGAAAGTACCGGATCTCTGATTCTGACATATGACGGGACGCTAGCACTTTATTTCAAGGGAAGGGATATCATTGCGTGCAGGCCATATCTGTTTGACAGGGGTGTAAATATCAAAGGGCCGGGAATTGAACCGATATATTATTCTAAAGTTTACAAGGCCTTTCTCATTGATAATTTCCATGGAAAGATAATTTTTGAAGGGCATAATATCGACTTTTCTTTCAAGGATTCTGAGAACGGTATAAAACCTATGAATTTCAGACTCGAGTCAGGAAATCTGGTCGGTATAATGGGTGGAAGTGGTGTAGGTAAAACGACTCTCCTGAATCTGCTTCATGGTAAAATAAAGCCCGATTATGGGAATATTTATATTAATGGATACGATCTCCATGAAGATTCAGAGATGCTTAAAGGTCTTATCGGTTATGTACCTCAGGATGACATGCTTATTGAAGAGCTTACCGTCTTCCAGAATATGTACTTCAATGCACGATTATGTTTCGGAGGTTATGATGAAGAGCAACTGATAAATCTTGTAAACAAGGTACTGATCGATCTGGATTTGCTTGATATTAAGGATCTTCAGGTAGGTGACCTGCTAAATAAAAAAGTTAGTGGAGGTCAGCGTAAAAGACTGAACATCGGTCTTGAGCTTATGCGTGAACCTGCTGTTTTGTTTGTAGATGAACCAACATCCGGCCTTTCCTCACACGACTCCGAGATGATCATGACCCTGCTTAGAAAACATGCTCTCTCAGGGAAACTTGTAATAGCTAACATACATCAGCCTTCGTCGGATATCCTTAAGATGTTCGACAGACTTTGGCTTCTTGATAAAGGTGGTTACATGATATACGACGGAGATCCCGTTGAAGCACTGGTCTATTTTAAAACAGAAACTTCCCAGGCTAATGCAGCGGAAAGTGAATGCCCTAATTGCGGGAATGTCAATGCTGAAGATATCCTTCATATTATTGAGGTAAAGGTGATCGATAATTCGGGTTATCCGGGAAAAGAAAGACAGATCAGCCCTGAAGAATGGTATGATAAGTACAGAAAAAAAATGATGCCGCTTAATGTCAGTAAGACGGAAAAGTCAGAACTACCATTAAGTAATTTCAAAGTACCGAAGAAACTCTACCAGATCAGGACCTTTATTAAAAGGAATCTTGTCCGCAAATTTGCTGACAAGCAGTATATGATCCTTAACCTTCTTGAAGCTCCATTTCTGGCGTTCATCCTTGGTTATCTTTCGAAATATACCAGGGATGGGGGATATGTTTTCGCCGAAAATAAAAGTTATCCTGTATTCCTCTTCATGGCTGTCGTAGTTGCACTTTTTCTGGGGTTGATGGTCAGCGCGGAGGAGATATTCAAGGATCGTAAAATCCTTGAAAGAGAAAAATTTCTGAATATAAGCCGGCTCAGCTATCTGATTTCCAAACTTAATTTCTTATTTGTCCTGTCAGCAATACAGTCATTGTTGTTTGTCCTTGTTGCCAGCGTGATACTGGAGATCAGAGGAATGATCTGGCAGCAGTGGCTGATATTATTTGCTACTGCTTGTTACGGTAATCTGATCGGGCTGAACATTTCAGCAGGGATGAGAACTGTTGTCAGTATATATATTCTGATACCATTGATTCTTGTTCCTCAACTTCTTCTGGGTGGAGCAATGATTAACTTTGACGATCTTCATAAGACTATCAGTAATAAAGTTTATGTTCCTGTAATTGGAGATCTTATGGCTACGCGTTGGGCATATGAAGCGATAACTGTCGAGCAGTTCAAGAGCAACAAATATGAAAGTCCCATTTTTAATTATGACCTGGAGGAAAGCCGTAATGATTATATTGCCAGAACTCTTATTTCAGAATTAAGAACAAAAGTAAGTTTGTATAAAACCGATAATAGGGACCAGCTCTACAAAGAATCAATGGAAAAGGATCTGAGATTACTCAATTACCATATTAAAGATCTTTCAAATACAGCAAATATTCCATTACCACTTGAGTTCAATAATCTGAGTTATAAAGATTTTAATGATTTCACGGCAGACAGTATTATTAACTATTTGACAAAATTGAAGCTTTATTTCAGGAATAAAGCCGATTCCGCAGATAAAAAAAGAACTCTTGTTATAAATGGTATCATGAATAAAATAGGAATAGATGGATATGTTAAACTTCAGGACAGGTACAAAAACAAAAGGCTTGATGAAATACTAAAAAATACCAACAATCCCCCCGATATTTATGAAGGCAGAAAAAAACTGATCCAGAAAACCCAGCCTATATTCATGATTCCTGATTCTAAAATAGGTCGGGCACAATTCTACGCTCCTTATAAAGTTCTGGGAAATAAAAAGATATCCACACTTTTATTCAATGTTGCTGCTATGTGGGTAATGATTTGTCTGTTTTTTGTGACGCTCTATTATAATCTGCTAAATAGATTTATCAACTGGCTTGAGGATCTCCGTTTACCTTTCTGGAGAAAATTCGGACGGCAAACACTCTGATTCAGGTAAATATTAATTAACTTTTTTCATTTTTTAATATGAACAAGGTAAGGGCAAAAAAAAGCCTTGGACAGCATTTTCTTAAAGACCGGGATATTGCTGCCAGAATTGCCGATTCTCTTACCGGAGAAGGTTATGATTCTGTGATTGAGATTGGACCAGGTATGGGCATCCTTACAGGGTTTCTCCTTGAACGTAATTTTGATGATTTCAGGGTAATCGAAATTGATTATGAATCGGTTCATTATCTTGAAACCCATTTCCCGAAGCTGACACATATTATTAGAGGAGACTTCCTGCTATTGGACATTGATTCAATATTTAAGGGAAAGGTAGGTGTGATCGGCAATTTTCCATATAATATTTCTACTCAGATCCTTTTTAAGGTTCTGAATCACAGGGACAAGATAGTTGAAGTGACCGGCATGCTCCAGAAAGAGGTTGCTGAAAGAATCTGTGCCGGTCCAGGTTCAAAAACTTATGGCATTCTGAGTGTTTTGTTACAAGCGTTCTATAATATTGAGTATCTCTTTACAGTTCCTGAAACTGTTTTTTCTCCACCGCCAAATGTTAAATCGGGGGTCATAAGGCTAAGACGAAATGCAACAATCAGTCTCAATTGTAACGAAATATTGTTTGCAAAAGTGGTAAAAGCCTGCTTTAATCAGCGAAGAAAAACACTCCGCAATTCTGTACGTGCAGTTTTTGAACTTAGGTCTAATGAATATCATTTGTTTCATTTGCGTCCTGAACAATTATCAGTAATTCAGTTCGTTAGTCTCACAAACTGGATAGAAGAGAATCTTGCAGGGAAATAAAATCAGAAAGAGAACCCTATTGCATCGACAGGATTCATTTTTGCAGCTGCTAAAGCCGGGGCATAACCTGCAACAATTCCAATAATACCTGAAATAACGATGGCAAGCGAAATATTGCCAAGTGTCAGATACATATGAAGATCGGAATTATAATTGACTATAAGAGTTCCTATAAATACCATTATTACGCCCAGAATTCCACCAAGTACAGATAGTAAGAAAGACTCAACGAGAAACTGCTGCAGGATAAAAAATCTTTTGGCACCAAGCGCTTTCTGAATACCGATCTGATTGGTTCTTTCCCTCACTGAAACAAACATAATATTTGCTATTCCGAATCCGCCAACAAGAATTGCGAATCCTCCAATTATCCAACCACCAATATTTATTCCGGCAAAAACCGCGTCAAAACCCTGAGTCAGAAGAGTCGCCTGGTTCATTGAGAAATTTTCTTTTTCCCCGGGTCTGATCCTTCTTTCGGCCCGGAGAATCATTTTGATCTCATCTGTAAGCTCCTGAACCGCAACCCCCGGTTTTGCTTTTACCATTATCTGTGTTCCGATAAATCTGTTCCGAAGATTGATAAATGTTTTTCCAAAATTGATAGGGACAAGAGCTAATTCATCAAGTTCACTACCCACCAGATTCCCTTGACCTTCTTTCTTAGTAACACCTATGACAGTGGTTTTAAATCCTGCGATTGTGATCTCTTTCCCTATGGGATCAGCTTTGTCAAATAACTTTTCAGCAAGTACATTGCCAAGGATCGCAACATTTTTCCCCGATGAACAATCAAATGGTGAAAAATACCTCCCTTTTTCAATTTCAAAAGCTCTTATATCCTTGAATTCGTAAGTGCTTGCTGCAGCTGATTCTGATGCAATATTCTTTTTGTATTTTATCTGCACTTGCTGCGATGCAATGAAACAGGCAGATTCTGACTTTGTTGATCTGTTCAGAACTGAATGATAATCGTCGAGTGAAACTGCAGGCCACTTTACAATATCCCACCAGGCCAGGTTCCTGTCAAATGACCATGGCCATTTTTGAATATAAATAACATTATCTCCAAGTGTTGAAATGCTGTCGTGAACAGATTTTGCCATCCAGTCAAGAGCAGTAAAAACAGAAATTATAGAGAATATTCCTATGGTAATTCCAAAAAGAGACAGAAAAGTTCTTAATTTATTAACTGTAACAGAATTAACAGCAAATAACATCCCCTCTTTCAGGAGGGTCACGAACATATATCTTTTATTTCCGGCCATGTTTCATTTTAGGGTTCAAATATAGTAAATTTCTTTGACTAATTTCCAGTATCTTAAAGAGTCATAAATATAGTTTATTCCATGCCGTAAGGATTAATTCATTTAACTATTATTCATTGGGTTTAATAAAAAAATAGCTACTTTTGAACGCCCGGGCGAAAAATGGGATCGGCGCTAGTAAATGTCAAATTATGAGCAATAAAAAAATATATAGCGCGTTAATTTCGGTTTATTATAAAGACGGATTGGCAGAAATTGTGTCCAAGCTGAGAAACCTGGGAGTCAGAATTTTTTCGACGGGAGGGACATTCAACTTTATTAAAGATCTGGGAATACCGGTAGAATCTGTTGAGAGCCTTACTACTTATCCATCTATTTTAGGGGGAAGAGTAAAAACCCTGCATCCATCTGTTTTCGGCGGGATACTGGCACGCAGGGAAAATAGTGAAGATATTGAACAGCTTTCTAAATACAATATTCCTGAAATAGACCTTGTTATTGTTGACCTTTATCCATTTGAGGAGACTGTTTCAAAAAGCTCTGATGAAGGTGAAATAATCGAGAAAATTGATATAGGAGGAATATCCCTTATAAGAGCCGGCGCCAAAAATTATAATGACGTATTGATTGTTTCCGGGAGAGAGCAATATCATCATCTGCTTGATCTTCTGTATGAAAGAGATGGTTATTCCGACCTTCAGGAAAGAAAATATTTTGCTGCTGAAGCATTTAAAATAACTTCACATTACGATACAGCTATTTTCAACTACTTTAACCGGGAAGCGAAAATTCCTGTTTTCAGGAAAAGCATAAACACTCATTATGGACTGAGATATGGTGAAAATCCTCACCAGCAGGGAATTTTCTATGGTGATCTGGAGGAAGTATTTGATAAACTTCACGGGAAGGAAATATCCTATAATAATTTACTCGATATCGATGCTTCGCTAAGTCTTATCATCGAATTTTCAGAACCTACTTTTGCAATTATTAAGCATAATAATGCCTGCGGCGTAGCTACCAGAGATAACCTGATAGATGCCTGGAAAGATGCACTTGCCTGTGATCCTGTATCTGCTTATGGTGGTATAATTGTGACAAATGTTACAATTGATGAAATAACTGCAGCAGAAATTGATAAATTATTCTTCGAAATAATTATTGCTCCAGGATATTCTGTGCATGCTCTGGGAATTCTTAAACAAAAGAAAAACAGGATAATCCTTTTGAGAAAAGGTGAACTGGAAACATATTCTGGATTCAGATCATTACTGAATGGTGTTCTCTGGCAGGAAAAGGATAACAGCAGAGAATCCAAATCTGAAATGAGACCAGTCACAAACAGGATCCCTGAACCTGACGAATTTGAGGATCTGGTTTTTGCTAATATAATTGTCAAGCACAGCAAATCAAACGCAATTGTTCTTGTAAAAAACAGGCAGCTATGTGCAAGCGGAATAGGTCAGACGTCAAGGGTTGATGCACTTAAGCAGGCGATTGAAAAGGCTCACTTTTTCGGACTTGATCTTACACGGTCGGTGATGGCTTCGGATGCATTCTTTCCATTTGCCGATTGCGTTGAAATTGCCCATAAAACTGGTATCTCAGCCATAGTCCAGCCAGGGGGATCTGTCAGGGATAATGAGTCCATAGATTATTGCAGCCGGAATGGTATCGCAATGGTATTCACAGGGATCAGGCACTTTAAACATTGATATATAACAATTTAACTATAACATCCAATGGGTCTATTTTCATTTTTAACACAGGAAATCGCAATTGATCTAGGTACAGCAAATACAATTATCATTCATAACGACAAAGTTGTTGTGGATGAACCTTCAATTGTAGCAGTCGATAAAAACACGGGAAAACTAATTGCAATTGGTGAGCAGGCAAGGCAGATGCATGGGAAAACTCATGAAAACATCAGAACTATAAGACCTTTGCGTGATGGCGTGATCGCAGATTTTAATGCTGCTGAATTAATGATAAGGGGAATGATAAAAATGATAAACAAAGGTCCTCGTCTCTTCTCGCCATCTCTGAAAATGGTTGTTTGTATCCCATCCGGAAGTACTGAAGTAGAAATCAGGGCTGTCCGCGACTCTTCAGAACATGCTGGCGGACGTGACGTCTATATGATTTACGAACCTATGGCAGCGGCGATTGGTATTGGCCTCGATGTTGAAGCACCCGAAGGATGCATGGTTGTAGATATTGGTGGAGGTACAACAGAAATTGCTGTTATCGCTCTAGGCGGTATTGTATGCAACAAATCGATAAGGATAGCAGGTGATGGCTTTACTGCTGATATTCAGGCTTATATGCGGCATCAGCATAATATAAAAATCGGGGAACGGACAGCAGAAGATATTAAGATTGGCGTTGGTGCCGCTCTTCCGGATATTGATAATCCACCTCCTGACTATGTTGTCAGAGGCCCAAATATTATGACCTCTCTTCCAATTGAGATACCTGTTTCATATCAGGAAATTGCATATTGCCTCGACAAATCTCTCTCCAAAGTTGAGGCTGCAGTGCTTAGCGTTCTTGAACAGACACCTCCCGAACTATATGCAGATATTGTCAATAAAGGTGTTTATCTTGCCGGTGGTGGTGCTCTTCTCAGAGGCCTTGATAAGCGTCTTACCGATAAGATAAATATAAATTTCAAAGTAGTTGAAGATCCTTTACATGCTGTTGCAAGAGGAACTGGTGTTGCGCTTAAAAACGTCGATAAATTCCCGTTCCTAATGAGATAATAAAGCAGTCTGAATGAGGAATCTGCTGAATTTTCTGGCCAGGTACAATAATCTGATTATATTTCTTCTTCTGGAAGGAATTGCTTTTTATCTTGTCGTAACAGGAAATTATTATCAAAATTCGTTGGTATTAAAGAATGTCAGAGCAGTCACCCTGGGGATTGAGAAAAAAATCTCAAATACAAGGACTTACCTGAATCTTCATGATATCAATTTAAAAGTTGCCCAAGAAAATGTTGAACTGAGAAACAGAATGGAGCGTTTGATGAAAAGTGACAGTCAGCTATTTTCTTCGGTCAAGGATACAATCTTTCAACAGCAGTATATTTTTACAAGAGTCGAAGTTGTCAACAATTCAACTAACCGACAAAAGAATTTCTTCACTCTGAACAAAGGAATAAAGCAGGGAATTAATGTAGATATGGCTGTGATTAGTCTGGATGGAGTGGCAGGGATAATTGTCAGCAGCTCCAACAATTTTTCTGTTGCTATGTCACTCTTAAATCTCGATTTTCGCCTTAGCGCCAGGATGAAATCAAATGGTTATTTTGGTTCTCTTTCCTGGGACGGTCGGGATATCAGGTACGCGATCCTTAATGAAATACCGCAGCATGTTATTATAAATAAAGGAGATACGGTTGAAACTACAGGCTATTCAGCAATTTTCCCTCAAGGGAAAATTATAGGTATAGTGAGTGATTTTGAAAAGTCGGGCGGTGATTTTTATAAGATAAGGGTCCTTCTGGCGACAGACTTCAAGAAACTTAATAATGTGAACGTAATAGCCAATCTCAGGAAGACTGAACAAAAGCAACTTGAAAAATCGTTTCAATGATAAATTCGATAATCAGATATATCATAATCTTTATTATTCTGATTTTACTTCAGGTGTTGCTTTTTAATAATATACAGTTCAGCGGTTATGTGAACCCATATGTTTATATTATGCTGCTTCTGCTTTTACCTGTTGAAATTTCTCCATGGTTATTGCTTATTGTCTCGTTTTTTACCGGTCTGACTATTGATTTTTTTGTAGGGACACCTGGGTTGCATACGTCAGCTACTGTTCTTTCAGGTTTTGTAAGACCATACATTCTCAGACTTATTTCACCTCGCGATGGTTATGACCAGGGAGCAGTACCATCAATGGAAACTTATGGCTTCAGATGGTTCCTCCTTTACACTGTAATTATAGTTTTAATACATCACTTTGCCCTTTTTTACCTCGAAGTATTCAGATTTTCAGATTTTCTAAGAACGTTTTTAAGAGTTTTGCTGAGCACTCTATTTTCAGTGACATTTATTCTACTGGCCGAATATTACAGGAAAGACCGTTAATTGACTCATTATGAAAGATGCATATATTAACAGAAAATATGTTATAATAGCCTTCATTGTGCTGGCATCTTTAACATTGATTATCAAATTATTCCGGATACAGGTAATTGAAAACTCTTACAGACTTTCTGCTGACAATAATGTTCTGAGATATGTGACACAATACCCGGCAAGAGGACTTATCTATGACCGTAATGGCAAACTGCTGGTATCAAATCAGGCTGCATATGATATTATGGTCATTCCGGCCCAGACAGCGAAAACCGATACAACTGAATTCTGCAGAACATTGGGAATCACAAAAGAAACATTCAAAGAGCGACTTAGGGGCGCCATTAATTATTCCCGCAGGGCCCCTTCAGTTTTTCTGAAACAGGTTTCAGCTGAGACATATGCGCGGTTTCAGGAGAAAATGTTCATGTATCCGGGTTTCTATGTCCAGGCAAGGACTTTAAGGAAATATACAAAACCAATAGCTGCGCATATTCTTGGTTATGTAAGCGAGGTGGATGATAACATATTAAGAAAGGAACCTTATTATAAGTCTGGAGATTATATTGGAAAGAGCGGGATTGAGGAAGCGTATGAAAAGGATATCAGGGGGGAAAAAGGAGTAAAGATCTTTCTTGTTGACGTTTACAGCAGGCTAAAAGGCTCATACGAAGAAGGAAAGAGAGATTCGAATGCTGTGCAGGGTAGAAATATTATTTCATCTATTGATATGGATCTCCAGGAATATGGCGAATCTCTGATGAAAAATAAATCCGGAAGCATCGTTGCCATTGAACCTGAAACAGGAGAGGTTCTTGCCCTTGTTTCATCTCCTGATTATGACCCTGGTTTACTAGTAGGAAGGATCCGATCAGAGAATTTTTCAAAATTACAGGCTGATTCGCTGGAACCTCTTTTCAACAGGGCTTTGATGGCATCATATCCTCCCGGTTCAACATTTAAACCAATTGTCGGATTGATAGGTTTACAGGAAAATGTAATTTCACCTTCCACATTGTTTGCCTGTCATAATGGATATCTGACGGTAGCCTGCCATACTCATGAGTCTCCGCTGAATTTGGAAGGAGCAATAAAGAATTCCTGTAATGCTTACTTCTGCCAGGTCTTCAGAAGAGAGCTTGAGAATCCTGTATATCCTTCTGTGCCTTCAGCATATGTAAAATGGCAAAGTTATGTTACTGAGTTTGGATTTGGAAATACTCTGGGTACAGATTTTGTAAACGAACTTCCGGGATTTATCCCTGAGCGGACATTCTACGACAAATCACGCAAAACGACTAATTGGAAAGCTCTTAATATTCTTTCTTTAGCAATTGGCCAGGGTGAATTGGGAACAACTCCCCTTCAGATTGCCAATATGACTGCCGCAATAGCAAACAGAGGTTATTATATTACTCCTCATATTGTCAAATCGGTAGGAGAACCGCCTGTTATAAACGAACGATTTACTGAAAAGCACAAGATTGATATTGATTCGGTAAATTTTGAGTATATAGTTAATGGTATGGAGATGGCTGTAAATGAAGGTGGTACTGCTGCAGCTTCATCGTTAAATGATATCGTGATGTGCGGTAAAACAGGTACTGCCCAGAATCCTCATGGAAAAGACAATTCTGTTTTTATTGCCTTTGCTCCAAAATATAATCCAAAAATAGCTATTGCTGTTTATGTTGAGAATGCCGGATTTGGTGCAACTTATGCTGCCCCTGTAGCAAGTCTTATGATTGAAAAATATTTAAAAGGGAAGATCTCGAACAAAGGACTTGAAGATTTTATACTTAACCCTAATCTTCAAAAAAAGTGAAGAGAACAGAAAACATACTGCTTCGCATCGACAAGATTACTGTTCTGCTGTTTCTGATTATGGTGGCACTGGGCTGGATGAATATATATGCTGCGGTTTACAATGAAGAACACAAAGGAATTCTTGATCTGTCACAACGATATGGGAAACAATTTGTATGGATACTTGCAGCAATCGTCCTTGCTGTTTTTATTGTAGTTATTGATAACAGGTTTTATTTCTTTTTTGGATATTTTATCTATGGAGGAGCAATTGTTCTTCTTATCCTTGTTTTGATTTTTGGTAAAGAGATTAATGGCGCAAGATCATGGTTCGAATTCGGCTCTCTCAATCTTCAGCCATCTGAGTTTGCAAAAATCGGAGTTGCAATAGCAATTGCACGGTATTTGAATTCAAGAGGACAGGAACTTACCAGGTTTAAAAATCTTTTTCAGGTTTCTGTAATAATTCTATTACCTGCATTTCTGATTGCAATCCAACCTGATATGGGATCAGTCCTGATCTATCTTGGCTTTTATATAGTCCTTTTTCGTGAAGGGTTGAGTCCATATATTTTTATTTCCGGACTTTTGATGGTTTTTCTATTTTTGATAGCCCTTTTGTTTAATAACCTTTATATTTCATTGATATTGACAGGATTATCCTTACTGCTTTCCTGGTTCGCCACAAGAAAGTGGAAATTGTGTCTGACAGGGCTGATTATCTTTTTAACTATTACAACGTTGCTATATCTGTCTGATCACTATTTTTTAAAGAGAATTGGTAATGAAATGATTATCATGTTGTCCCTGATTATTTCAGGAGTCGTATTCGCCTGGTATATTTACAGGCAAAAGGCATTTGCTGTTCTGGTAATTTACCTGTTTCTTCTGGGAAGTATTATATATATCAACACTGTCGATTATACCTTCAATAATATTCTTAAACCGCACCAGAAAGAAAGAATAAGTATTCTGCTTGGGTTAAGATCAGATCCCTATGGTACTGGATATAATGTAAATCAGTCCATTATTTCAATTGGTTCAGGTGGTTTCACAGGGAAAGGATTTTTGCAAGGGACCCAGACAAAGTTTAAATTTGTTCCCAAACAAAGTTCAGATTTCATTTTCTGTACTGTTGGTGAAGAATGGGGATTTATCGGATCGGCAATTGTAATTGGTTTATATCTTGGGCTTCTTCTGAGATTGGTCTTTCTGGCTGAACGACAACGATCCTTCTTCTCAAGAATCTACGGGTATGGGGTAATCTGCATATTTCTTATGCATTTTTTCATTAACATAGGAATGTCAATAGGGATTGTACCTGTAATAGGTATTCCATTACCATTTTTCAGTTATGGAGGGAGCTCTCTCTGGAGCTTTACAATTTTGTTGTTTATTTTTCTAAGGCTGGATGCAAGCAGGACAGAATATCTGGTTTAATCAGAATGGAATTGTTATCCTGTGCGAAATCTCAATTCCGAAATCTTTTTCCACATATTCTATAAGCTGAGGGAAGAATTCCATAAAATCATCCTGAAGAGAATAATAGTTCTTTTTGAGAGCATGCATTGCAAATCTTGTCTCATTAGGTAATGTTGAACGTTTACTTAACGTATTCAGTACATGGCGAATACCACTTAGTGTCTGATATGATTCTATCCAGTTATTGATAATAAAAAATGGCATCATCTCCCTGACGTTTTCCGGCATTATCTCATAATTATTCACTAGCGCTCTGTAGAAATTATAAGTAACACTTTCAAGGGGTCTTCTGGAGAAAAAATCCCATTCTTTTGTGAGAAAATGGTCATAAATAATATCTGTAATTACACCTGAATATTTATGATATTTCCTTGTGAAAAATATTTTACTCCGATGAACAACCGGATGACGATCGGTGAATCCATCAATATGTCGGTGAAGTATTATCCCTTTTCTTATCATTTCAGGATATTTTAAATAATCACGGCCTTTTACATAGTCACCAATGTAATTTCCGATGATAATTTTATCCGAATCACCCGAAAGATATATATGGGCTAATACATTCATAATTCATTTCAATAGTACAAAGAATTTGCCATATTGCTCAATAACTGGAAAACATTTTCTTTAACATGTCTTCATGAAACATGACAAATATAGGTAATTCTCAGTAATTCAAGAATATAATATCTAATTTTAGACTGATAAAAAATACTTGAAAAGAGTCGTTTTTTCAGTATTCAAATTATAAATTTGTACCCTCTTAATAACGGTGAATTTCTTTAAGAATTATAAACTTCATTATTTAAATACGGAGGCAATATGACCAGAAAAAATGTCATAATAATCGGTGCAGCGGGCAGGGATTTTCATAATTTCAACACTTACTTCAGGAACAATGAGTATTATAATGTTGTTGCTTTTACTGCAGCTCAGATACCGGATATTGCAGGAAGAAAATACCCGAAAGAACTTGCCGGAAAATTATATCCTGAGGGGATACCGATTTTTACCGAAGATAATCTGGTTAAATTAATCAAAGAGCTTAAAGTTAATGATTGTGTTTTTTCGTACAGCGATGTTACATACCAGAAAGTAATGTCAGTAAGTGCAATTGTCAATGCTGCAGGAGCTAACTTCGTTCTTTTAGGACCGGCTGATACTATGATAAAAAGTACAAAACCTGTCATTGCTGTCGGAGCTATCCGCACGGGATGTGGTAAGAGTCAGACATCCAGACGTGTGATAGAACTTCTTATGGAGAAGGGACTTAAAGTGGTTACTATCAGACATCCAATGCCTTACGGAGATCTGAATGAACAAAAAGTACAGCGTTTTGCAGAGGTTAAAGATCTTAAAAAACATAAATGTACGGTTGAGGAAATGGAAGAGTACGAACCTCATGTCGTAAGAGGTAATGTTATCTATGCCGGAGTAGACTATGAAGCTATTCTCCGTGAAGCAGAAAAAGATCCAAAAGGTTGTGATGTTATTCTCTGGGACGGAGGAAATAATGATTTCCCATTTTATAAGCCGGATCTTATGATCACTGTGACCGATCCCCACAGGGCCGGACATGAACTGAGATATTACCCGGGTGAAGTTACTTTGAGAATTGCTGATGTTGTTGTAATTAATAAGATGGACAGTGCCTCACCTGAAGCAATTCAGATAGTCAGGGAAAGCATCGAAAAAGTTAATCCAACCGCAATTGTCATAGATGGTGCTTCTCCGATCAAAGTTGATGATCCTTCAGTAATCAGAGGCAAAAGAGTGCTTGTTGTTGAGGATGGGCCTACTCTGACTCATGGTGAAATGAAGCTGGGAGCAGGTGTTGTGGCTGCAAGAAAATTCGGAGCATCTGTGCTTGTTGATCCGCGCCCATTTACTATAGGAAGGTTGAGTGAAACATTCAGAATATATCCGAATATCGGAACTCTTCTTCCGGCAATGGGATACGGTGATCAGCAATTACATGATCTTGAAGAAACAATCAATAATACGGATTGTGACAGCGTAATTATTGCAACCCCGATTGATCTGAACAGAATTATTAAGATTAAGAAACCAAACACAAGAGTTTATTACGATCTTCAGGAAATTGGTTTACCGAATCTGACA